>R18__coassemble_1453_pt1 | contig 29279 bp, 22 predicted proteins | sample R18__metabat2_low_PE_037 | metagenome-assembled genome bin R18
AAGCCACCCACCCCGAACGCGGCACACCTGCGGCCACAAAAGCGGCCAAATAGGAGAAATCCTAACCTTTTTTAGGGTTTTTCCGTACATTTGCAAAAAGCGGCGGGGGTAACTTTGCCGTACAAACACACAAAAGCAACGCATATGGACTCTTACAAGGCTATACTGCTGCTGTTGGCCGCAGTGCCGGCGGCGGTTTCCGCGCAGACGGACGACATGTACTTCACGCCCAAAAAGGCGGACAAGGCAGCCGAGGCGGAGGCCGGGCCCGCCGGGGAGGACGGCTGGCGCGACGTGGACGACTACAACCGCCGGGGCGAATACCGCTACCGGGCCACAATAGGCAAGGACAGCACGGGGCAGGACGTGATACATTTCGACTACTCCTACGGAGGGGACGGCGAGGCTGCCTACTCCGACACCATCCACATGGGCGGCACGCCGGCCGACTCCGCATGGTCTTACGGGTATGGAAGCATAGACTCTGAGGACGGCTGGGGCGAGGCTTACGGCGAGGGCTACGGAGACGGCTGGAGCGACAGCGAAGACTATTACTACACGCGCCGCATGGGCATGTTCGACGACTTCTACGGCTGGCCTTACCCATACTCCTACGGCTGGGGCTACGCGCCGTACGGCTGGCGCACGGGATGGGGCTGGCCATACTACGGCGGGGCGTGGGCCTGGCACCGCCCATGGGGGTACTACTCTGCATGGGGCGGTTACGGATGGGGATACTCGCCCGGATACTGGTGGGGCTACCCCTCGTGGCACCGGTCATACGCCCGCAGCGGCGGGGTGAGCGGCACGTCAAACCACGGCAGGGTGTCAAGGTACGGCACCGGTTCTTCCGGCGGTGTGCGCTTCGGCAGCCGCGCCGCAGCGAGCCGGTCGGCGGACGGCACCCACACTGTCGGTTCGGCACGGTTCGGGTCAAGGGCGGCTTCGGCCGGCACAAGGACTTCCGGCACATACCGCGGGGGCGCATCCTCCGGCACGGCGGCCCGTCCACGGGCCACCTTCGGCGGCAGCCGCTCCTACGGCAGCCCTTCCGCCGGGTCGTCTTCCACGAGGAGCGGAGCAACCACGGGCGGTTCATCCACGGCGCGCTTCGGCAGCCGCGCCACTTCCAAGGCCGCAAGCTCAAAAAGCTCCACGGGCGGATACAAGCCCACTTACACCCCCAGCCCATCTTCATCCAGATCTTCCTCATCCTCCACGGCCACTTTCGGCGGCAGCAGGTCTTCGTCAGGCGGAGGCTCGTTCGGCGGCACGCGCTCCACGGGCGGTTCGCGCTCGGGCGGCGGGGCCAGGTTCGGGGGCAGGCGATAACCACCACTACGACAAAAAACAACAGATATGGAGACAAGACACATAGCGCTGGCCGCCGCGATAGGGGCCGCCGCCGCGCTCAACGCACAAGACACATACCAGAACGCGGCCATAATGGAGCGCGACCTCAACGGCACGGCGCGCTACGTGGGCATGGGCGGGGCCATGGACGCGCTCGGGGCCGACATATCCACCATAGGCACAAACCCGGCCGGCATAGGCCTTTTCAGGCATTCCGTGGCCAACGTGTCGTTCGGCTTCTCCACGCAGCAGGGCGCGGAGAACTTCGACCAGGGCAGGAAGACCGCTGGCAGCTTTGACCAGGCGGGCTTCGTCTGGGCCATGCGCAGCGGCAGGAACTCCTACCTCAACTTCGCATTCAACTACCACAAGAGCCAAAACTTCAACCAGATAATGTCGGCGGCCAACCGGCTCGGAGGGGCTTCGCAGAACAAGCTCACCTACATGAAGCTGCGCAACGGCAACCTATACCGCCAGGGCGAGGGGCAAATGCCGATAGAGGACGAGCCGTACGTCACCAACAACCAGCTCGACTACATCTATTACAACAACCTCACCAAGTACCAGTACGAGGACGGCTCGGCGGACTTCGGCTACTACGATGCCGAGGACTACTCCTTTGACGGCTGGAAGAAAGGGCACATCGGGCAGTACGACTTCAACATAAGCGGCAACATACACGACAAGGTGTTCCTCGGCTTCACCTTCGGCTTCCACGACGTGCACTACCGCAGCTACGGGGAATACCGCGAGACCCTGGCGCCCAACGCGGACAACATCGGGGGGCTCACCGTGGGCGACACACGGCAGATAACCGGTTCGGGCTTCGACGTTAAGGCCGGGCTTATACTGAGGCCGGTGGACAACTCGCCGTTCAGGGTGGGCCTGTCGGTGGCCACGCCCACGTGGTACTCGCTGCACACCTACAACAACACCTACATAACTGACGGCGGCCACAAGCCGTACAGCAGCGAGTCTTACGACTTCAAGCTCTACACCCCGTGGAAGTTCGGCCTGGCCATCGGCCACACCTTCGGCAGCAGGGTGGCCGTGGGAGCGGGCTACGACTACGCCGGCTACGGCTCCATGGACACCAGGGCCATAGACAGCGAGGGGTATGACGGGTGGACTGACGAATACTACGAGTACAGCAGCAGCGAGCCGGACATGAACCGCCACACCGGGGAGACGCTCGCCGGGGTGTCCACACTGAAAGTGGGCGCGGAGGTGAAGGTGGTGCCCGAGGTGGCTTTCCGCATAGGTTACAACTATGTGTCGCCGATGTACAAGGAGGACGGCTTCAAAGACGGCACGGTGGACGCGCTCGGATCTTATTACAGCTCTTCCACGGCCTACACCAACTGGAAGTCCACCAACCGCCTGACGTTCGGCGTGGGGATGAACTTTGACAGGCTTGACGTGGACTTCGCCTACCAGTACAGCGGCACAGACGGGGTGTTCAAGCCGTTCATGGACGGCGAGGCTGAGTTCCAAAACTATGACGCCGCCGGCACCCCCGCCGGCATCGAGACCCTGGAGAACTTCTCCACGCCGTCCGCCGTGTCGCTCAAGCGCCACCAGGCATTGCTAACACTAACATACCACTTCTGACAAGGATGGATTTCAGGACAAAGGCACTTACGGCACTCGCCGCGCTGATGGCGCTGGCGGGCGCCGTTTCGCATGCACGCACGGCAGGCCCCAAGAGGGAATTCCGGGGAGCGTGGATACAATGCGTCAACGGGCAGTTCACTGGCCTGGGCACGGAACGGATGCAACGCACCCTGGCCGGCCAGCTCGACGCCTTGAAGAAAGACGGAGTGAACGCCATAATATTCCAGGTCAGGGCCGAGTGCGATGCACTCTACGAAAGCCCCTACGAGCCGTGGAGCCGCTTCCTCACCGGGCAGCAGGGGCGCAGGCCCAGCCCGTATTGGGACCCTCTGGCGTGGATGGTGGCGCAGTGCCACAAGCGCGGCATGGAGCTGCACGCGTGGATAAACCCATACCGGGCCAAGACCAAGGCCACATACGCGCAGGCACCCACGCACATAACGAAGACCAACCCCGGGCTGGCCTTCGCCTACGACGGACAGCTGATACTCAACCCCGGCATACCCGCCAACCGCGACTATATCTGCAAGGTGGCGGAAGACATCGTGAAGCGCTACGACATAGACGGCCTGCACATAGACGACTATTTCTACCCCTACCCCGCCGCCGGGCAGCAGATACCGGACGGGGAGGAGTTCCGCAGGTACAACAACGGCATTGCCGACCGGGGGGACTGGCGCCGGTACAACGTGAACCTGTTCGTAAAGCAGCTCTCTGAAACGGTCCACAAGGCCAAGCCCTGGGTGAAGTTCGGCATTTCGCCATTCGGCATATACCGCAACAAGCGCACCGCCCCGGCCATAGGGAGCGAGACCAACGGCCTGCAAAACTATGACGACTTGTACGCCGATGTGCTGCTGTGGGTGAACAATGGGTGGGTGGACTACACCGCCCCGCAGATATACTGGGAAATAGGCAACAAGGCGGCCGACTACGCCACGCTCATAAAGTGGTGGAACAAGTACGCCTCGGCCCGCCCGCTCTTCATAGGCGAAGACGTGGAGCGCACCGCCAAGCACCGCGACCCGGCCGCCCCGGGGCAGAACCAACTGCCGGCCAAGCGCAGGCTGCACGCCAAGATGCGCAACGTGGGAGGCACGGTGCTGTGGTACGCCAAGGCCGTGGTGGACGACGTGGGGGGCTACGGCACGGCCCTGCGCACGGCCTATTGGAAAAACCCGGCCCTGCCACCGGCGATGGACTTCCTTGACGACAAGGCCCCCAAGAAGCCCCGCAAGGTGAAGCCGATGTGGACGGAAGACGGATACATGCTGTTCTGGACAGCCCCCAAGGCAAAGAAATGGGGAGACAAGACCATCCGATATGTGGTGTACCGCTTCGCAAAGGGCGAGAAGAAGGATTTGGAAAACCCGGGCAACATCGTGGCCATAACGGGGGACACCTTCATAAAGCTGCCCTACTCGGCCGGAAAGGAGAAGCACACCTACGTGGTTACGGCCTTGGACCGGGTGGGCAACGAAAGCAAGGGGGCCAAGAAGAACGTGAAACTATGAACCAGACCCCTCGCCGGGGCCGCTGATATGCAGATAACAAAGTCCGAATACACCACATCGTCGCCGAGCGTGGCCCACTGCCCCGCCGGCGAAAGGCCTGAGTACGCTTTCATAGGCCGGTCCAACGTGGGCAAGTCGAGCCTGATAAACATGCTCACCGCCCACAAGGGACTGGCCAAGACTTCATCCACACCGGGAAAGACGCTGCTCATAAACCATTTCATAATAAACAACAGCTGGTTCCTCGTGGACCTGCCTGGCTATGGCTATGCAAAACGCTCCAAGAAGGAACGGCAGAGGCTGCGCACCATGATAGAGGCCTACATCCTGCAAAGGTGGCAGTTGGCCAACCTCTTCGTGCTGATAGACATAAGGCACGACATGCAGGCCGTGGACCGCGAGTTCATAGACTGGCTCGGGCAGAGCGGGGTGCCGTTCTCCATAGTCTTCACCAAGGCCGACAAACTGGGTTCTGAACGGGCCAAGGACAACGCGGCCAAGTGGATGGCCTCGTTAGGCGACACGTGGGAGGAGCTGCCTCCTTACTTCATCACCAGCGCGGAAAAGAAGACCGGGCGGGAAGAGCTGCTGGACTACATAGACGGCATAAACTCGCCGGGCGCGGACAAAGTGGCGGAGGACGACTGATGGCCGCCACCGCACCGTGCATAGTAGCCAAGGGGCTGTCAAAGGCCTTCGGGGCGCAAACCTTGTTCACGGACATATCGCTGTCTGTGCACGAGGGCGAGAAAGTGGGCCTGATAGCGAGGAACGGCACCGGCAAAAGCACCCTGCTATCAATATTGGCGGGCGCGGAAAGCGCCGATGCCGGCATTGTAACCTACAAGCGAGGCCTGCGCATAGGCTTCCTTGAACAGGCTCCGGGTTTCCAGGCCGGGGAGACTGTGATGGAGGCCTCGTTCCGCATGCAGGGCGGGCGTGACAGGGAACTGCAAACCAAGCAGATGCTCTCCAAGCTCAGGATAGACGACCCGGGGCAGCCCATGGGGCAGCTGAGCGGAGGGCAGAGGAAGCGCGTGGCCCTGGCCAACGTGCTTGTGCAGGAACCCGAGCTGATAATACTCGACGAGCCTACCAACCATTTGGACCTGGGGATGATAGAGTGGCTTGAAGACTACCTGCGCCGGGGCGGGAAAACCCTGCTGATGGTAACCCACGACCGCTTTTTCTTGGACCGGGTGTGCAACCAGATATTGGAATTGGACAACTACGGCATATACCAGTACCAGGGCAACTATTCCTACTACCTTGAAAAAAGGCAGGAACGCATAGACGCCATGAGGGCCGAGACGCAGCACGCGGCCAACCTGTACCGCCGCGAATTGGAATGGATGAGGAGCACCCCGCAGGCCAGGTCGCACAAGGCCAAGTACAGGCAGGATGCATTCCAGAAATTGGAGGCCGTAGCCAAGCGGAAGATAGAGGAAAGGCAGCTGCGCCTGAAATCGTCCAACGTATACATCGGCTCAAAGATATTCGAGTGCCAGTACGTGTCAAAGGCCTGGGGGGAGAAGACCATCCTGCGAGACTTCTACTACAACTTCGCCCGCTTTGAGAAAATGGGCATAGTGGGCGGCAACGGCACGGGCAAGTCCACATTCGTGAAGCTGCTCTTGGGATTGGAAAAGACGGATTCAGGCCGCTTCGACATCGGGGAGACCGTCAGGTTCGGATACTTCTCGCAAGACGGCCTTGAATACGGCGACACGCAGAAAGTGATAGACGTGGTGAGGGACATCGCCGAATACATAGACCTGGGCCGCGGCAGGCATTTCACCGCTTCGCAGCTGCTGCAGCACTTCATGTTCACCAACGAACAACAGCACAACTACGTGTACAAGCTGAGCGGAGGGGAAAGGCGCAAGCTGCACCTCTGCACGGTGCTGATGGCCAACCCCAATTTCCTCGTGTTGGACGAACCAACCAACGACCTTGACATCCAGACTCTGCAAGTGCTTGAAGAATACTTGGACGACTTCCCCGGCTGCGTGATAGTGGTGAGCCACGACAGGTATTTCATGGACAAGGTGGTGGACCACACCCTCGTGTTCAACGGCGGCGGCGATGTGAAAGACTTCCCCGGCAGCTACACGCAGTACCGCGAATGGGCCGAACTGGCGGAAACGCCGGCCGGCAAGGAAAGCGGAAACACGCGCACCAAAGCGGAAAAAGCCCCGAAGCAGGAAAGGCAGCGCAAGCTTACCTTCAAGGAAAAAAGGGAGATGGAGCAGGCCGAACGAGACATAGAGAGTCTCACTGCGGAGCGTGCGGAGATAGAGGGCGCACTCAGTTCGGGCTCACTCGGGGCGGAAGAGATAGCCAAGTTGGCAAAACGCCTGCCGGAAGTGATAAGGGAACTTGACGAGAAAGAGCTCCGCTGGTTGGAACTCAGTGAAATATGACATTGCGGAGGGAAGGCATTCCCTCCGCAATGTTGCATAGGTTTGCTATGTGAAAAGCCTTTCCGCCCTTTCAAGGTCGGCAGGCGTGTCTATCCCCACCGTTTCGCGGTCTGTAAGGACAACTTTCACCCTATATCCGTTTTCAAGCCAGCGGAGTTGCTCCAAGCTCTCGGCCTTTTCCAAGGGCGACTGCGGCAGGGCTGTTATCTCCGCCAGCGTCCCCGGCCGGTAGGCGTACAGCCCTATGTGTTTGAGGAAAGAAGCCTTTGAGGGCCATTCCCTCCGCTCCGCTCCGCGTACGTAAGGTATGGCGCTGCGCGAGAAATACATGGCGAATCCGTCCGCAGTGGTTACTATCTTGGGTGAGTTGGGGTTTTCAATCTCCTCCATTGACGTGAAAGGCTTCCCGAGTGTGGCTATCTGCACGGCCGGATCGGCAAACGGCTCGCACACGGCGGTTATCTGCCCGGGGTGTATCAGCGGTTCGTCTCCCTGCACGTTCACCACCACATCGTAACAGCCCGGCAGCGATGCGAGCGCCTCCGCTATCCTATCCGTGCCGCTGCGGTGTTCGGCAGACGTCATCACCGCCAAGCCGCCACGGCTTTCCACCTCGCGTGCTATTCGCACATCGTCCGTAGCCACGCAGGCCTCGCCTATGGCTTCCACGGCTTTTTCGTACACATGCCACACCATAGGTTTCCCGTGCAGCAAGGCGAGCGGCTTGCCGGGGAAACGGCTTGAAGCGTAGCGTGCCGGGATTATGGCTATCTTCTTCATATCTGTGTTTTCTTGTCAGCGTGTTGATACGAGGCCCTCCAATATGGAATACTTGCGGCGCATCATCCTATTGTATATGTTGCGTATCCACAGGGGGCTGGCGGCTATGAACGCCGCTCCCACGGCCAACAGCACCACATCCGACCACGTGTCTCCCAAAGCCACTTTCAGTACGAGGGCTATGCTCATGGGCAGGAAAGAACACACTATTTGGAAGACAGACATGGTGTAGTTTGTTGCGGTCTGCCTATTGGCTGTGGCCTTGGTGTTGAGCGGCATTGACTGCCTGTTGTACACCGCCCCCTGGAACAGTAGGAAATAGGTTACCCCGGCGGTGAACACCCCGTATGACAGCAGCATGAGCAAGTCCCACTTGCCGGTGAAGACCGTGGGCAGGAGCAATGTGAACGGCAGGAGCAACAGCGCCGAGCAGGCTGCATACTTGGCCATTAGCAGTTGCATTATCTTCTCGTGGCGCACCATAAGGGCCTCTATGTAGTTGCCCTCCGCTCCCATAATGCGTGCAAGCCCCATAAGGCCGAAGAGCTGGAAGGCGTAGAAACACCAAAAAGTGCTGAAAACGGTGCCGTCGTACACATCGGTGAAAGATAGCACCCCGGCAAGCACGGCCGTGGCGGAGACGGATAGGATGAATTGGCTGCGTACGGCCTTGTTCCTCATCACGGACTTTGCTTCAAGCTGCACGAAAGCCCCCACGGTGCCGAAGTTGTCCAAGAATGCGAAGTGGGAAACACTGCGCAGCTTTGTGGCCTTGTCTGCGGCCACCTCTTTCCACACGGCACCGGCCTGCACACGGCGGTTGACCGCTACGAGCAAGGCAAGCACGGCAATGGCTGCGGCTAATGACAACGCCCTGCCTCCGTCTATGCTTTCGCCTATGGTGCCGAGTGTCTCGGCAAATTCTTCCCAAAAGTCCTTCGCCCCGGGAAGCGCAGTGGGCAACAGCAGCAGTCCGTAGACTGTGGCCGGCAGCAGCCAGTATAACGGACTTGCGTTGACAAGCGTCCTTACTATGGCATACCACTGGCTGTTGGCCAAAACGGCTACGTAGTAAAGAAGCAACATGAAAACCGCAGCCCAGAAACCTTCCACGAACACGACCGACATTACTGCGTAGGGGACGAGCAAGGCCGCCCAAACGAAGTTGCCGGAAGAAAGCAGCGAGGTGCCAACGAGCGAGTCCACACACGCAGCCTTGGGCATTGGCAGCAGCAGGTACGGCTTTACCATCTGCGCCGGGGTTTGCTGCATGGCGAAACGGGCGAAGAAGTCGACCATAAGCACCACGGGCATGGCCGAGAAAATGAACCCCATGGGCGTTACCGATCTCGTGGAGTTGACCGCCAAGGAGAGCATTGTTGCTATGAAAGCCAAGTATGAGCAAGTGAAGAAAAGGCCTGTCCATACGGCCCACTTTGCCACCCTGCCGTATTCCTCTCCCGTTTCCCGGCGTGCCGCGGTCTTGCGGTGCCGGCGCAGTTCCTTGAATATCCCGAAACGGCTGAGCGGTTGTGTTCCTCCCACGCACTTCACGTTGTCCGTTGCCATAGGGTTCACCTTAAATCAATGAACTCCGCCTTGGGGAAGTCTTTAGCCCGAAATGAAAAATAGCTGTCGGCCATGTTTGAGGCCTTGAAATTTGAAATGGTTACGGTGGTCCAGGCACCGCCGGTCTTCATCTTCACCACGGACGGCACGTATGTCTTTGCATTGACCGTTACCACCACGTCGCTTACGGCTTTGCTGCGGTTTGTGGCTGTAAGGGTTACTTGGTAGTTCCCTCCCACAGACTTGTAAGATAGTTTGTAACCCGATCGGTACATCGTGATGAACTTCATCGGGTTCATCGCCGCCTGCTGCGCTTCGGTGGGTGTGGTAACGCTCACCTCTTGTGTGGATTTGAGGTAGCTCCATTGCGTTTTACCATCGTACCACACAATGGCCTGCTGTGTGGCGGCCCTGAACTTGGAGCCCTTCACGGCTATGGAACCCTTGGCCGTGTCGGCTATCTTTCCGCCTTTCACGGCAAAGCTTGCACTCACCCCGCCTTTGCGCCCCACCACTGCGGCGGTCTTGTCAAGTATGGATTTTGCTGTGGTCTTGTCCTGCACTGCCACTATCGGCGCGAGCAAGGCTATCAGGGATATGATGGCTACCGTTTTCTTCATATTGCAGTGTTATTGGTTTCTAAGTTGGAACAAAAGTGTGTTCAGGCTACTCTCGTCTTGTATTAGCACATCTCTCGGCTTACTGCCCTGCGCCGCTCCCACTATGCCCACTTTCTCAAGCATGTCGACGAGTTTTCCCGCACGGTTGTAACCTATGGCGAACTGCCTCTGTATGGAGCTTGTGGAGCCGTTTCCCGTGCGCACCACAGCCCTGGCCACGTCTTCGAACAGGGGGTCTTCGCTCTGCATGTTGCCCCCCGGTATGCCGATTCCCCCCTGCGCTTCGTCCGAAGGTTCAGGCAGCTCCATAGGCTCCACCGGACCTGGCTGCGAGGATATGTGCTTGTTCACCGCATCTATCTCCGGTGTGTCCACGAATGCGCACTGCACCCTCACCGGGTCGTTGCCGTTGATGAACAGCATGTCTCCACGGCCCACGAGCTGGTTTGCCCCGGAGCGGTCTATTATTGTGCGGGAGTCTATCTGTGCGCTCACCTTGAAAGCCATGCGCCCGGGGAAGTTGGCCTTTATGTTGCCGGTAATGATGGTTGTGGTGGGCCTTTGGGTTGCGATGACCATGTGTATTCCCACGGCCCTGGCGAGCTGCGCTATACGCGCTATGGGCAGCTCTATTTCCTTGCCGGCGGTCATTATGAGGTCTCCGAACTCGTCTATCACCACCACTATGTATGGCATGTAGTCGTGTCCCTTGGTAAGGTCGAGCTTGTGGTTTACGAATTTGGAGTTGTACTCCTTTATGTTCCTTGCGCCGGCTATTTTCAGCAGGTCGTAACGGCTGTCCATCAGTTTGCAGAGCGAGTTGAGCGTTCGCACCACTTTGGTTACGTCTGTGATGATGGGTTCCTCGTCGTTCTCCGGCAGCGTGGCCATGAAGTGCTTCGCCAATGGGGAGTAAATGCTGAACTCCACTTTTTTCGGGTCTACCAGCACGAGTTTCATCTCGTTGGGGTGCTTTTTGTAAAGTAGGGATGTTATTATGGCGTTCAGGCCCACTGATTTTCCCTGGCCGGTGGCTCCCGCCACGAGCAGGTGTGGTATCTTGGCCAGGTCGACCATGAATACTTCGTTTGTTATGGTCTTGCCGAGTGCTATGGGCAGCTCCATGGGAGTGTCTTGGAATTTCTTGGAGTTGAGGATACTCTCCATAGACACTATATTGGGTTTCTTGTTGGGCACCTCGATGCCTATTGTTCCCTTTCCCGGTATAGGTGCGATAATCCTTATGCCCAAGGCTGCGAGGCTAAGGGCTATGTCGTCTTCCAAGTTTCGTATCTTGTTGATACGCACTCCCTCCGACGGGGTTATCTCATAGAGCGTTATTGTTGGCCCCACGGTGGCCTTTATCTCACGTATGGACACCCCGAAGCTCCCCAGCACCTCCACTATGCGCTGGTTGTTGGCCTTTATCTCGTCCATGTCCACCTGCGGCACACCGCCGTCTCCGTATTTCTTCAGCAAGTCCAATGTGGGGAATTTGTACGATGTGAACGGCTCCCGAGGGTTTATCGGTGTGGAAAGCCTTTCCTCCACGGTGAGTTCCCTACCTTCGGCTTTCTTCTCCCCCTTCGGTATTTCCACGGTCAACCCTGCCCCGGTTTTTTCCGCAGCACCTCCACGCATTGGTTGCGGAGCGGGTTGCGCCACGGCCTTGGAACCTTCGGGGAGCTTGAAGTCTGTGAGATCCACCACAACCGGGGTCGCTTCTTCGCCCAAATCCTCTTTTTTCCCATTTTCCGCGCCGTTTCCTTCTTCCGCAGCTGTGTAGGGTGTATCTTCGGGTGTTTCCTCCGTATGGTTTGTAACCGTGAGTTTCACCTTGTTGGTGAGGTACTTCACAGGGTTTGTGGCCTTCCTGACCATAGTGATTGTCTCGCTGCTGACAAATGACAAGAAAGCAATGAGTATGAACACCAACAAGGCTATCAGCCCCGGGGCTCCCAACATGTTTTCCACCGTTTGCACACAGAACGCGCCGTGATCCCCACCGGGGTTGAACACGGCCTCTCCCATGAATGGCGTGAGGAACTTGGATAGTACCACCGAACCCCAAACCATAAGCACGGCCATTCCCAGGAACCACTTCCACAAGTTTACCGAATAGGCCTTCATTATCTTCAAGCCCGCCAAAAGGGTGAACAGCGGTATGAGCAAAGCCGTATAGCCGAAGCCGCGTGCCACGAGCCAGTGTGAAACTATCGCGCCCATTGCGCTGCAATAGTTTGCAAAGGGCTGCCCATCCCCTTTCCACTCCCCACTCTTAGGGTATTCCAACAAACTCTGGTCTTCCGGTGCGGTGAACATGTAAGACACCATGGCTATCACCGTTATGACTGATACGAAGCTTACGAAGAGCCCTATGATGAAGCCGGCACGCTCCATTCCCAATGTTTCCCAAAGGTTCTGCTTTCCCCCCTTTGGCTGCCTATCCTTTCTTTTTGCGTTGTTCTTTGCCATTATTACTCCACCACTATTTTCCTATTGTAATCCTCGTGCGGCAAGCGAAGCTAACCGAAAAAGTCGGGGCGGTGCATTCTCGCCTCGCCTATGCTTAGAAGTTTGCGCTTATCCACGCTATTGCTGCCCCTTATTTCCTCGTACTTTCCGTTGATTTCCCTTTTGTAGTCATCCGCCTTGTCCTTATCCATTAGCTTCGCCATGGCGACGGGGTCTTGCGAGGCGTCTTTCAACCAAACCACTGTGCCTGAATATGCGGGGGCAATCTTCAAGGCGCAGTGTTTTACGGAAGTGGTTGCCCCGGCTATCATAAGGGGAATGTCAAGCCCGGCCTTTTCCATCTCCACTGCCGTGTTGACCATTTCATCGAGAGAAGGCGTTATCAAGCCGCTCAATATCACCGCGTCCGCCTTTTGGCCTATGGCTGCGGCTACAATCTTTTCGGCAGGCACCATAACGCCGAGATCCACCACCTCGTAGTTGTTGCATGCCATGACCACCGCGGCTATGTTTTTGCCAATGTCGTGCACGTCCCCCTTTACCGTGGCCATCACCACCCGCCCGGCCTTCCTCGCTTCGCCGCTGCCTTGCGCTTCTATGTGCGGCTGCAATATGGCCACGGCCTGCTTCATTGTGCGTGCCGACTTGACCACCTGCGGCAGGAACATCTTTCCCGAGCCGAACAGCTCGCCTATTTTGTCCATGCCGGCCATCAGCGGCCCTTCTATCACCGACACCGCAGTGGGGTATTTTCCCAAGGCCTCTGAAAGGTCTTCCTCCAAGTAGTCTCCCACACCTTTGCGCAATGAGTAGGCCAGGCGGGACTCAATGTCAAGTCCACGCCACTGTTCGGCTTCGGCATCTTTGCCGCTTTTCCCACCGGCCATTCCCACCTTGGTCGTTTCTGCGAGAGCCATGAGTTCTTCCACAGCCCCTTTCCTGCGGCACAGCATGACATCCTCTATTATAGAGAGATGTTCCCCTGGAATATCGGAATAGGCCACCTTTGCGGTTGGGTTCACTATGCCGAAATCCATACCGGCATCCACTGCGTGGTAAAGGAAGACAGCATGCATAGCCTCCCTTATGTAGTTGTTGCCCCTGAACGAGAATGAAAGGTTGCTGACCCCTCCGCTTACGTGCGCCCCGGGCAGGTTTTCCCTTATCCACTTTGTGGCGGCTATGAAATCCCTCGCATAGGTGTCGTGTTCTTCAATGCCGGTGGCTATGGCCAGCACGTTCGGGTCGAATATTATGTCTGATGGCCGCATTCCAGCCTTGCCGGTCAGTAGCCGGTACGCCCTTTCTGCAATAGCCACCCTGCGCTCAAAGGTGGTGGCCTGGCCATCCTCGTCAAAGCACATTACAACAACAGCCGCTCCATATCTCATGGCTGCTTTTGCATGGTTTAGGAAGGCTTCCTCACCCTCTTTCAACGATATTGAGTTGACAATGCATTTGCCTTGGCAGCATTTCAACCCCTCTTCTATCACGTCCCATTTGGAGGAATCTATCATGATGGGTACTTTGGCCACGTCAGGGTCCGAGGACGCCAACCTTAGGAAATGGGACATTTCCTTTTTCGCGTCCAACAACCCATCGTCCATGTTTACGTCCAAGACCATGGCACCGCCGTCCACTTGCTTTTTCGCTATGGAAAGGGCTTCTTCATAGTTTCCGCCTTCTATCAGCCTAAGGAATTTCCTACTCCCGGCCACGTTGCACCTCTCCCCCACGTTCACAAAGCCGGTGTCTGCGTTTATATGCAGCGGTTCAAGGCCGGAAAGTGTGGTTTCATCGGTTATAGGACGAGGTTTCCTCGGTTTCTTACCCTTTGCCATTTCCGCATACCTTGCGATAAAGCTCTCGTCTGTGCCGCAACATCCGCCCACAATGTTAACCAAGCCGCTGTCTATGAACCGGCCTATGAGTGGAGACATTGTTTCGGCGGTTTCATCGTACATGCCAAGGGCGTTGGGAAGCCCGGCATTGGGATATGCCGACACCAAATAAGGGGCCTTGCGAGATAGTTCCTTTAAGAAAGGTTCCATTTCACGGGCTCCGAAAGAGCAGTTCAATCCCACCGACAAGATGGGATACGACTCAACAGACGCGAGGAAACCCTCTATGGTCTGCCCACTGAGCATGCGCCCAGACATATCGCCTATGGTGATGCTGAGCATTATGGGGATTTCCACGCCGGCTTTTTCCATGGCTGTCATGGCTGCATCTATTGCAGCCTTTGCGTTGAGCGTGTCAAAAATGGTTTCTATTAGTATGGCATCCACTCCCCCCTCTATGAGTGCTGCGGTCTGTTCTACATATGCGGCTTTCAGTTCGCAATATGAAATATCCCGTGCGGCAGGGTCTGATACAGAAGGACTCACGGAAAGGGTCTTGTTGGTTGGCCCTATACTACCGCATACAAACCTCGGGCGGCCTGGTGTGGAAAACTCGTCTGCGGCTTGTCTTGCGAGCCTTGCCCCGCACAAGGCCATCCTTGCAGCGTGGTTTTCCATTCCATAATCGGCCTGAGACACCCTTTGAGAAGAGAAGGTGTTTGTCTCTATGATATCGGCCCCTGCTGCGAGGTATTTCCTATGGATGTCAAGAATGGCATCTGGGTGGGTGATGTTCAACAGGTCGTTGTTGCCCGCCACTCCGACTTCCCAAGAAGCGAACTCTCTCCCACGGAAGTCCGTCTCTCCGAATCCGCACCGCTGCACCATCGTTCCCATGGCTCCGTCAAGTATGAGTATCCTTTCTTCGGCAGCCTGTGCTATGGATTGTTTGTTTGCCATATGTGTATGCCTATGCTCTATGACGCAACTAATACATTTTTTTTGCCCTGTCCATTTCGCGGCGGTCTTCCCGCTCCCTCATTGACTGGCGTTTGTCGTACATTTTCTTTCCTTTCGCCACGGCAATGTCCACCTTAGCCCTCCCGTTGGAATCAAGGAAGACCAATGTTGGCACTATTGTGAAACCAGGTGCTTTGGTGGCTTCCGATATCTTCCTTATTTCCCTTTTGTTGAGCAAAAGTTTTCTGTCCCGCCTCGCTTCATGGTTGGCGAACGACCCATAGAAATATGGGGAGACATTCATTCCCTTTACCCACATTTCCCCATTGGCGATGTAGCAGAAGGCATCCACAAGCGATGCCTTGCCTAATCGTATCGACTTTATCTCGGTACCCGTAAGCACTATTCCTGCCGTGTAGGTGTCAACAAAAAAGTACTCGAAAGAGGCTTTCTTGTTGCGTACCTGCACCGGGCTTTTCTTCCTAAGCTCTATTTGCTCCTTGTTCATTTACCTCCAATAGTAAGCCTATCTTGCCGTTATGTGGAAGCAAGCTTGTTTCACTTCGTATTTCACATAGCATTTCCCAGCCTTGCGGAAATCCCTCAACACCTCGCTCAGAATCCATTTCAATGTGTCCCCTGGCACTTTCCTAACCCTTTCACCATCCGTAAGTGCTTCGACGGTCTCATACCTGTTGTACGATATGTCGAATGTTGTGCCATAGAGATGGCAGCTGTTTTGAGTGGCGTTGCGGTTGTAAGTGCGTAGGCGGTCCACATCGTTGCGGGTCCTCAGCAGACTTGTTACTATGAATCTGTGCAGAGGTTTCCACTTTGCTTGAAGACTGTCGTAATAGGCCTGCCCTATCTCCTGCAATAGTTCCGATGCGCGTGGTACGAGATACGGTATGCTGCGGTTCAGTTTGTCCACCTTGTAAAAAGGACTTGCCGCGACGTATACTAATTCCGTCTTCCGCCTTTCGGCGTCCTCCCTGTCCTCCACCGGAGACACCCCATGCCTTTGTGCTGCGGCCAATTGGATATCGTTTTCATCGGGAAAGGTTACCGAGTATCCAGGCACGCTCAACACCTTGTTGCGAACTTCCGTGCCATCCGCATTGAAGAACCTTCCTGGGTAAGCCGCCCCCACAATGGATGGCCCTGTTGTATCCCCCCTCAAAGCCTTGGGTTCGGAATGTCCCTCTGCTATGGATGGGAATGCAAGCCTCGTCACGGCCAACAATGCCACTATGGACGAAAAACCATACAAGAAGTGGGATTTCCTCATCTCCATGGATTGCGAAACACCCGACTATTTTGAGGGGTGTTCGTATTTTACACCAGTCTCTTTCACATACTTCCTTGCGAACGGCTCGGGATAGCCCGGACGTTCAACCCTTGCCCCAAGTCCAGTCTTGGTGCGCTTGAAAACGCCGTTTTCTTCCGGTTTCACCGTCATGTCGTTATATTTCACGATGAGGTATGTTGCAAGCTCCTTCCATCGTGCAAGCATGTTCCGGGCTTGTTTGTCGCTGTATGCGTTGAGATAGTCTACAACATCCTTGTCTGAGGCGGCTGCAAGTTGCACGGCCTTGTCTTCCACCTCTTTCTGCTTTGCGAAATAGGAATCTTCAAGGCTGTCTCGCACGGCTTTTAGCGAACCGAACATTTGGGAATACCTCGGGTACACCATGTTGCTAACCCAGTTGCATACCCAGAATGCATTTTTGTCGGAGAAAGTAACTGCGTCGGCACCGGGGGTGTTGTAGCATTCCGGTTGCAGGGTGTTGCCGCAATACACGGGAGTATACGCCACCATGTTTCCATCGTCATTGCCGAACCAAAGCACTCCTCCCACTTTTCTGGGTAGCCACGCCCTCATCTGGCTGACATAAGAGAAAGCAGTCTGCTGTGTGCTGGTGGGCCTTTCGTTGAAATATTCCTTGCCGTCCACCTTGAACGCAAGCGGAGTGGGTCTGTAAGGCATTTGCCAAATGCCCCCACCGACAGAGGTTGTGTCAAGTGCGAGGGCGGTACCCTCGTAATGGTCGCGCATGCACTCCATGATATCCCTCACTCCCACTTTCCTGTCAGGCACAATCCACAAAGGCATATCCTCGGCGTCTTCGTCAATCCCGAGCGCCCAAGGCAGGTAGCGGTCAAAGCCCTTGTCAAAATGGCGGAAGAAACTCCACACCCTGGCATCGCAATACCTGCGTCCGTCAAAATCGGGTGCTGCGTATGCATGTTTCCAAGAGAAATCCCTGTCCTTCCCGGAATACCATCCCATTTTCCTGGCGTATGACACCACGTCCTTGGAATACAGCACATTTCCTTTATCTTTCATGTCAAACTTGCCAATGCGGCTCTGGTTGGCATGGCCGCAGATGGCGTTGTCGGGCACACGCATGGCCACCCACACCACGGATTTAGAGCCGGGACCCTTGCCCATCATTTCCATAACCCAGGCTTCGTTAGGATCGCAAATGGTGAAAGTCTCACCTCCGCTGCAATACCCATAGGTCTCGGCCAACCCGGTCATCACCTTAATGGCTTCCCTCGCGGTCTTGGAGCGTTGCAGTCCCAAGTATATCAGTGATCCATAGTCTATGACACCGGTGGTGTCAACCATTTCCTCCCGTCCTCCGTATGTGGTCTCTCCTATGGTTACTTGGTATTCGTTTATGTTTCCTATCACGTTGTAGGTTTCCGGGGCTTCGGGTATTTGCCCATGGTATTCGCCGGTGTCCCAGTCGTAGACAGCCCTCATTGTCCCTTTCGGGTGCTTGCCGGCCGGATAGTGGCACAAGCCGGTGAAAAGGCCGTAGTCATCGGCGTTGTAGGTGCATATGACAGAGCCGTCTGCCGACGCTCCCTTGCCCACTATGAAATTGGTGCAAGCCGGCGATTGCACGGCGGCAGCCGCAAATGCGGCCGCTATGATAAGTCTCGTTTTCATCGTTCCTCCTTGATTTATTATACGGCCTTGAAAGACATGTCAAGGCTTTTCACGCTGTGTGTCAGCGCACCTACGGATATGAAGTCCACACCGGCTTCGGCATACTGCCTTATTGTGTCGGCGGTAATCCCACCGGACGACTCGGTCTCGTACCTTCCGGAAATCATTGCCACGGCCTTTTTGGTATCCTCTACGGTGAAGTTGTCAAGCATTATCCTGTCTACACCGCCCTTGTCCAACACCCTTTGCAGCTCATTGAAATTCCTCACTTCAATTTCTATTTTCAAGTCAAGCCCCTTTGCTTCCAAGTAAGCATGGCAGCGGTCTATGGCATTCTCTATTCCGCCTGAAAAATCCACATGGTTGTCTTTCAGCAACACCATGTCAAACAGGCCTATCCTATGGTTTGTCCCACCTCCAATCCTTACTGCCTCCTTTTCTATCATTCTCATTCCGGGGGTTGTCTTCCTTGTGTCAAGTACCCTTGTCTTGGTGCCCTCTAAAAGGGACATATACTTGTGGGTTGTGGTTGCAATGCCGCTCATGCGCTGCATTATGTTGAGCATTAGGCGTTCCGTTTGGAGCAGTGAACGCACCTTGCCCGATACTTTCATGGCCACGTCTCCCACCTTAACAGGCTGCCCGTCTCCTATGTACACCTCCACAGCGAGTTCCGGGTCGAACTTGGCAAACACTTTCTTTGCCATTTCCACCCCGGCGAGTATGCCGTCTTCTTTTATGAGCAACTTTGAAGCCCCCTCCGCAGTTTCCGGTATGCAACAGAGGGTGGTGTGGTCCCCATCGCCTATGTCTTCCGAGAAAGCCAGCTCTATAAGCCGCTCTTCCAATTGGTCTACGCTTATCATTGTCTTTCCTTTTGTTGTTTACTTACATTTTCCAAGCTGTCAGAAACCTGCGCTGCTGTGGAATCTGCGCTTTTCAGTTTCACCGCCGGCGCTTCCAATTTCTTTTCCACGCTTTCCTTTTCGTGTATACGTGCCAGGTTCACATTGCTTACCACCATCATTTTCATTGTGGTGGATGTTTCCTGCCCATGTCCTTTCATTGTGGGGGCTATCATGAAATAGCCACTCACCTCCTTTATGCCTTTGTGGTTCTTGTCGGCGGCGGTTTCCGTATACCTCCCATTCGAGTTCATCCTTATGACACGGGTTGCCACGCTGTCGTTGCCGAACCTCACGGCAAGCATTGCGTATCCGTTCCTCACACCCTCCTGGTATATGAATTGGACATCAAGTGCCAATCCTATCCGGTCTCCTTTACGGAATGTGGAGTCTGCCTCTATCGTGAACGAATATGAGTTGAACGGCGGCAGCTGTGAAAGCACCACGGCCTTGTCTCCTGTCCATATGTTGACGGTGTCGCCCGTGGACGCCCCCACTGAATACCTATTCACCTCGCTCGCCGACGTACCGAGGGCCAAAGCCTCGTTACCAATCCTCTTGGCAAGCGATTCGTATATGCCTTGAAGCAACGTGGTGTATCTCATGTAGTACACCATTGAGGAGTCAAACCTGGCTTCGGTGCAACCATGTTTCTTGAATACGGCAGCCCTTATGCGGCGCAAGGCCAGAGTGTCCCCCCTGCCCTCTTCCCATACCATGGCATCGGCTATGTGGTAGTCGTAGAGCAAGTCTTCCATCTCTTTCTCAGACAGGTATTCCCCCGGCACTGATGGCGTGCAGGCCGCAGCGGCCCACAACGCTGCCATGACGGACAACACTGCCGCGAGAGATTTAATCCGCCGCATATTCACGTCTCCTTATCCGCACAGTCTTTCCTGCCGTGCAGCAATGTGTCAAGGTCTTTGCGGTAGAACAGCACCAACAAAGTGATGCCAACGCTTATGCAAGCGTCTGCGAAGTTGAATACGGGTGAGAAGAATTCAAACTCGTCTCCGCCCACTATCGGCAGCCAGTCCGGCCAAGTGGCCGTAAACAAGGGGAAGTGGAACATATCCACCACCTTGCCGTATAGGAATGGCGCATAGCCATGGCCGAAGTCTACGAATGAAGACACATTATAGTATGTGGATTCGCTGAACACAAGCCCGTAAAACATGCTGTCCACCATATTCCCGGCAGCACCCGCCAATATCATTGACACGCAAGCCACGAAACCTATTCGGTGTGGAGACCTGACCAATTTCCATAAGTAGTAGCCTATGCCGGCTATGGCGACTATGCGGAACAGGCTCAGCAGCAACTTGCTGCCGAACGTCATGCCGAACGCCATGCCGTTGTTCTCCACGAAGTCTATGAAAAACCAGCCGCTCACCCTTATGGATTCGCCCAGGTGCATATTGGTCTTCACCCACAGCTTCAAGGCCTGGTCGGCCACCAGTGCCGCAGACAATATGAGCAAGGCTATGCGCCCCCCCCCACGGCAGTCCCGCTTACCCACCATCTACTTGTTCCTGGAATTCTTGGATTCCACACTAAGCGTGGCGTGTGGCACAGCGCGGAGACGCTCCTTCGGTATCAGTTCGCCCGTCTTGCGGTCTATCCCGTAGGTCTTGGTCTTTATCCTCACAAGCGCGGCTTCCAAACCCTGTATGAATTTCAACTCGCGCGAGGCCATCATGGTCATTTCTTCCTTGGCCTGCGAAGTGCTTCCCTCTTCCAGCATATTGTAGCTTGACGGGGTGTCGTTTTCATCGGCGTTCATAAGTTGCCGCATTAGATTCCCATGGTTGTTCCTCGCCACCTTGAGCTTCTCTTCTATGATTAGGCGGAACTCTTCCAGCTCCTCATCGCTGTAACGCGTTTTCGTTTCCATAGCCTTGTTACGATTTGGTTACCTTTATGTTGATTTTCAGGCCGTCCAGGTCCACCTCCGAGCCGCCGTTGGCAACGATGGATATCCCGTCGGCCAGCACCTGCCCCTTTATGTATTCGCCAAACGCCCCTACTGCCTTTTCCACTTCGGCGCACGGAGATAGTTCCACACTTATCCTGTCTGTTATCTCTAAGCCGCATTCCTTCCTTATGTTCTGTATCCTGTTGACGAGTTCGCGTGCCACTCCCTCGTTGCGCAGGTCTTCGGTGAGTTCCACCTCCAATGCCACGGTGAGGTTTCCCTCATTTGCCACGAGCCACCCTGGCATGTCTTCGCTGACAATCTCCACATCGGCAGCGTCCACAGCAACCTCTGATCCGTCAACAATCAAGGCTATCCTACCATCTGCTTCAAGGCGTGCGATGTCTTCCTGTCCCAGGGCTGCCATACCTGCGGCGACACCTTTCATCAACTTGCCGTATTTCTTGCCCATTGTGCGGAAGTTGCACCTCACCTTCTTGACGAGCATGCCAGAACCTTCCACAAAGTTTATCTCCTTTACATTCACCTCACCCTTGACCATGCCGGCCACGGCCTCTATGCGGTCGCGCTGTTCCCTGTCAACGGCGGGGATTAGTATCTGGGCCAAAGGTTGCCTCACCTTTATAGACACCTTCCGCCTCAGTGCAAGGGTCATGGATGTAATCTGCTGAGCCAATTGCATGCGGGCTTCCAATTCGGTGTCAATCAGGGCTTTGTCGGCTTTGGGAAAGTCGGCAAGGTGTACAGAAACCACCCCATCGCGGCTTTCTCCACCGAGATCGCTCCACAATCTGTCTGCGTAGAACGGAGCGAACGGGGCCAACAGTTTTGACACCGTTTCAAGGCATGCGTACAGTGTCTGGTATGCCGACAACTTATCCGCGTCCATGTCGGTACCCCAGAAACGCTTGCGGTTGAGCCTTACGTACCAATTGCTGAGGTCGTCGTCCACAAATCTTTCTATAAGCCTTCCGGCCCTTGTCGGATCGTAGTTTTCCATGGCCTTCTCCACTCCTTCCACCAAGGTGTGCAGCACGGAGAGTATCCAGCGGTCTATCTCAGGCCTGTCCACCACAGGTATTTGCCCGGCTGCCGGGTCAAAGCCGTCCACATTGGCATAAAGGGCGAAGAACGAATAGGTGTTGTAAAGCGTGCCGAAGAACTTGCGGCGCACTTCCTCAACCCCGGCCTCGTCAAACTTGAGGTTGTCCCACGGAGATGAGTTTGTCATCATGTAATACCTCACGGCATCCGCTCCGTATCGGCCTATCATGTCAAACGGGTCCACCACGTTGCCGAGCCGTTTGCTCATCTTGTTTCCCTTGGAGTCAAGCACAAGGCCGGTGGAAATCACATTCTTGAAAGCCACGCTGTCAAAAACCATTGTGGCTATGGCGTGCAGGGTGAAGAACCAGCCGCGCGTCTGGTCAACTCCCTCGTTTATGAAGTCTGCCGGGAAAGCCCTTCCTGTGTCTATTGCATCTGCGTTTTCAAATGGATAGTGCACCTGCGCATAAGGCATAGAACCCGAGTCGAACCATACGTCTATCAGGTCGGTCTCCCTCTTCATGGGCTTGCCTGACGGCCCCACGAGCGTGATGTCGTCCACGTATGGGCGGTGCAGGTCTATCTTGGAGTAGTTTTCTTCTGAATAGTCGCCCGGTACGAAGCCTGCCTTTTCAAGCGGGTTTTCTGCCATAACCCCGGCTTTCACGGCCTTTTCTATCTCCTCATACAGCTCCTCCGCCGAACCTATGCATATTTCGTCCCCGCTGTCGTTGCGCCACACCGGCAGCGGAGTACCCCAAAAGCGCGAGCGCGACAGGTTCCAGTCGTTGAGGTTGTCAAGCCAGTTGCCGAAGCGGCCGGTGCCGGTGCTTTCGGGCTGCCACCTTATGGTCTTGTTCAGTTCCGCCATGCGGCCTTTCAACGCCGTGGTGCGTATGAACCAGCTATCCAGTGGGTAGTATATCACCGGCTTGTCCGTGCGCCAGCAATGGGGGTAGCTGTGTACGTGCTTTTCTATTTTCAGCACCTCTCCCCTCTGCTTCATCTCCATGCTCAGCACCACGTTGAGGTCTTCGGCCTTGTTTGCCGCAACCTCGTCGTACCCCCCTTGGTTGAAAGCGGGCGAATAGGCGTTTTTCACGAAGTCTCCGGCATGCGCACCGTATGCCTCGGCATCCACGCAGCGTGCGGCGAACCCGCTGTCAAGGTCTGCCATGTCATAGTACTTGCCCTGCAAGTCCACCATGGGGCGGGTCTCCCCTTTCTTGTTTATGAGGAATAGGGACGGTATGCCGGCGTCCTTGGCCACCTTGGCATCGTCCGCGCCGAAAGTTGGAGCTATGTGCACTATGCCTGTGCCGTCTTCCGTGGTTACGTAGTCGCCGAGGATTACGCGGAACGCTTCCGAGGACATCTCAACGAACTCGTCTCCACATTCCCCCCCGAATACTTTGCCTGGATTGGCTTCGGCATATTCCTTTACGAACGGAGCGGTGCTATTGTCCATTTTCGCTACCGGTTTCACCCATGGCATCAGCTGACGGTAGCGTAGCCCCTCCAATTCCCGGCCGGTGTAGCGGCCCACTATGCGGTAAGGTACGGTCTTTGCGCCCTTTTCATAGTCTTCCATGGACGCCTCTTCCGCACCCTCCCCGAAGTATGCGGCAAGCCTTGCCTCCGCCATCACCACGGTCAGGGGCTCGCCTGTGTATGGGTTGTAGGTGCGCACGGCTGCGTAGCCTATGGACGGGCCCACGCACAAGGCGGTGTTGGACGGGAGTGTCCACGGGGTCGTCGTCCACGCTGCAAAACATGCTTCCCCCCACCCTGTCCATTCCTCTTTCGGGTTTTCCACACGGAAGAGGGCCGTGGCGGTGGTGTCTTTCACATCGCGGTAGCACCCCGGCTGGTTCAGCTCGTGCGAACTCAGCCCGGTTCCCGCCGCCGGCGAATACGGCTGTATGGTGTACCCCTTGTAAAGCAGCCCCTTGGAGTGGAGCTGTTTTAGGAGCCACCACAGCGTCTCCATGTATTTGTTGTCGTATGTTACGTAAGGGTGGTCAAGGTCTACGAAATAGCCCATCTTCTCGGTAAGCCCGCGCCACTCCGCAGTGAATTTCATCACGTTTTCGCGGCACTTCGCGTTGTAGTCGGCTATCGGTATGTATTTGTCGGAGTCCTTGTTGTCTATGTCTTTCTTCGTGATTCCCAGCTCTTTCTCCACGCCCAGCTCCACGGGCAGTCCGTGGGTGTCCCAGCCGGCCTTGCGGTGCACTTGGAAGCCTTTCATGGTCTTGTAGCGGCAGAAAGTGTCCTTTATGGCCCTTGCCAGCACGTGGTGTATGCCCGGGTGGCCGTTGGCTGACGGCGGCCCTTCGTAGAAAACAAACTGTGGGCGGCCTTCGCGGCTGTCCACAGTGCGGGCGAACACGCCGTGCCCCCCCCATTTCTCCAACACCTCGGCGTTCACGCCGGGCAAGTCCATACCCTTATGTTCTGGAAATCTCTTGGTCATCTTCTCTTCGTAAGTGTGTTGTTTGCTTGCGTAGCGACCGCAAAGTTAACCATTTCAAGCGAACGATAGCGCTTCAAGGCGGCGGCGCAGTTCGCCGGCCATGGAGCGCCTCACAGCCAGCGTTACGGAGCATGCCGTGCCGAAGTCTTGCGACACCACCCTGGCCGACATCCCCCTCGCCACTCTCATCACCTTGTTAATCATGGGGTATGTGAAGTCGTATTGCAGCCTTTCTTCCACAATCCTCTCTTCCGCCACGCTCCTATCTATCGCCTGTGCGGCGGCGGCCTTGTAGGCCACAATGAGACCGCCCGTGCCGAGCAGTATGCCCCCGAAATACCTCACCACCACCACCACCACGTCCGTAAGCCCGGCCGAACTTATCGCCCCGAATATCGGCCTACCCGCCGTGCCGCTGGGCTCCCCGTCGTCTCCAAGGCGGTACACTTCCCTGCCGGGGCCGATGGCATAGGCGTAGCACACGTGCCTTGCGTCACGGTACTTCGCCTTGTACCCGGCCACAATCTCCATGGCTTCCTCGGGCGAGGAGGCGTTGTGGGCGAACGAGATAAACTTGCTGCGCTTCTCCACCACAAGTCCCTCGCCGCTCTTACCTATCGTTTTGTATGTGTCTTCCAAAAGGTTGTCGTTTTTGTTTAGTATAATACCCCCAAGACATAACAATTATGCGGAATACTTGTCGCTCCAAACATCAATGGATTTTTTTATATGTGGAATCCAATCCAAAGAACTTCCAAGCATTGATGGTTCAGCACAAGTGTCGAACAACTCTTTCAATAAGCCATGTGTGAAGACTTTGTTATTCACAACACAAGCCTTTACTGTTTGAAGTATTTGGTTCAGTTGAGTTATAGTTATCGGTACTATCTTTTGTTTGCTGCCCTCGTATTCGTACTTGACTGCATTGTAGAACGTGTTTATTGTGTCTTTGTGCAGCTTTGGAGCAATAAAAAGACAATAGCCAGGCTTGGAAATGTTGTTTTCAAAAGTTCTCAGATGCCGCATTACAGGTTGGCCTTCGTTGTACCATTGGTCTCTACTTGTCAACATTGTCACCTCGCATATTGAACAAAAAGACTTGTAGTAACACTCTATATCAGGAACTCCACTTGGTGCAGTATAAATAGGCTCGTTATCGTCTCCCACGGATGCATTGGGTTTTATCATTTCGGCATCGTTTAGGATGTTCAAAGCGACATTTGCCCACTTTTCCAACTCTATGGACATCCTTTTCGCGAGCTTAGCTGTGTTGTGGTTAAGTATATCCGTCAGGGCTTTTATGGTTTCGTCTATTTTCTTGCAATTTCGGTGGACTTCTTTTTTAATGGATAGATTTTGAAGCTTAGTCCTGATTTTTCGCTCTTCCGATATCAAAGCCTTTAAGTCGCGCAAATTTGCAGGCACATTTGGAGCTGTATAACTCACACCAATGTTTTTTGATATCGTGGTATTATCCGTTATTACTTCTCGTGCAATTTTTGTCAGTTGGCCTAATGTCTCAAAAGGTAATTTATAGGTTCCGTAAGTTCCAATATAGTCATTCCATTCACTTTGTGTGAAATTGAGGGCTTTTCCATCGTCCGATGCGAGTATGGAGTTTATTTCCGTCATTCTACGTGGCTCTAAATCCACATAGGCATGTTCGTATTTCCCACGGATATATATGTATTTCGTCATACGTATGTAACGAATCATATTGTCTGCATATTCACGGCAGTTTTGCATTGGGTTATTAAAGTCAGACAAATAATCAGCCACAAAATTCTCTACAAAATGGATTCTTTCGGTTACTTGGGTTTTGTTGAGGGCTTCTCTGAACTCCAATAATTTACATGCAGTGTTTTTTACTTCATCATACCTCCTCAAAGACAAAACGAATATGCCAAATTCAGTATATGAAACTCCTTTTGCTTTCTTTCCCCTTTGCTTACAAAGAGTATTAACCTCCCATATAAGACGGATGGCATTTATAAAAGGCTTTGTATTCCAGGTCTTAAAACCAGCTTCCGATGGATTTGGATATTGGTATTTGAACAAAGCATCGCATATAAAATCCTCAAAAGACAATGCATCCTCAATAAGTTTGTTGCCGACGTCCGATATGCGCACAATTTTCCCCCTATCAGAGTTTTCATAATATACCAATCCCAGTTTCACCAATGGAGACATTGATTGCCTTCCACGCATTTCCGCTCCACCCTTATATTGTTTGGCCTCTATTATGCTTTCAGCCATTTCATAAGTCATGGCAATGCTTTTGTCGTCAAGGTTGCGGCACTGCTCCTCATTCAATTTTTGATGGGATTGTGTGTTGTCTGGATCATTAAGGTATTGCCTGTTCTTTACCAACAAGACTTGGAATTCTTTTTGTGATGGATTGCCTGATTGCCAAACGCAGCCCTCAATCTCTTTCGCTGTTTTCAAAAAGCCTATTATACGTTCCGCTTCTCGGATGGTCGTGCTAATGCTCCAAAGGGATTCCTTTTTCCTCATAGTGTCAATAATTTGTCACCAATATTTCATCACAATCTTTATTGCGACTGAGGGCGTGGTAATTGGAATTTGAATAATCAAAGTTTAGATGGTGGCAACGATAATCACTTTTGTGGGAGAAAAGCCAATCTCGTAGTATAATGTTGGTGCGCCCTTTGTTTGTCAACACATTTGACAAAGCAAACCTTATGTCACATTCAGACAGACTATCAAGGTAGTTCAACAACCTGATCTCATCTTTTTCAGTCCACCCACCTTTCTCGTTGTATGTGGCACAGGTTATTAGGTAAGGGGGATCTGCATAAACAAAGTCTCGAGTATCCATCTTTTGAGGTGAAAAGAGTTCAAAATCACTGCTTTCAAAGTCGCAAGAAATACTGCGCAACTTAGATACAAACCTACGCAACTTACCTTGCATTTCGATATTGAAATCCCTCTTTCCCACCGGTAAATTATACGCACCCTTTGAGTTGAAACGTATTTGGTTGTTGAAAGCATAAACGATCAAAACGTACAAATGCAAATAGTAATCGTCATTCCTTACTTTAATACTGTTTACATAATCTCGCAAACGTAGGTATTTGTCTTGGTTGTACTTTCCCAGTCCATCGGAACTGTTGCAATTATAGTAGCCATACCCATGCCTGCTCGCCATAGACAAGTCAAACTTGTCTATTACTTGCACTATGCGCTGTTCAATGTCTTCCTCTGTGTGTTTATGGAAAATCTTCAATATGCCCATTACAGATTTGTCAATATCGTTGAAGACAATCCGCTGGCAGTGTATGTTTATTCCGACATTTCCACCACCACAAAACATATCCACTAAAGTTCTTATGTCATTGGGGAACAGCGGCTCTATTTGCGGCAACAACTTGTACTTGCCGCCGGTGTAATTGAGTGGCGATTGTATGTAACTCATCTGTGGCAGGTGCAAAGGAACAGCCTTTCCTCGTTTCCCTTTATGTCAGACTTCCCGGCGGAGAACGCCTTGTGGCTTTGTGAGAACACTTTCACGTCTCCTTTGGCTGACAGGATTCCCATTATTTCATCATCGCTTATTTTGGCGTTTGAGCGCATGTTTCCTTTCATGTCCATATTGTTGTATGAGAGCAGGATGTACTTGCTGTCAAGGTTGGCCACAAGGTCGGCGAGGGACTTTGCCGCCTCCTTTGTGCAATACTTGCTCTTCAAGTTTTTCCTGTCCATTTTGCGTGCCACTCCTTTCACGCCGGGTTTCTCCCACCGTGCCACGTTTTCCAATAAGTGGTAAGCATCGCAATACTGCCGCGAATTGTACGGAGGATCAAGATATGCCAAGTCCGCCCGTATTTTCCTTGAAAGTGTGTTTGCATCTTCGTTGTTGCAGCTGTTCATTGGGTTGTTCCCGTTGGAAGCGTCCGGGTAGGACAATTCTATCTGTTTGCCGAACTCCGCTCCACGGCGGTATGCATCGTAATGGCCGCAGGTGTTGGCTATCTTGTCCATGGCATATAGAAGAGACGTTAACAGCAACGCCCTTTCCCTTTCGTTTACTTCCCCGAAAGCACGCTTTGCCTCGATGTCTTCACGTATGAATCCTATCTTTGAGCAATCTTCCCTGCTGAAAAATGTGTCGGAAAAGTTTTCCGTCATGTAGTTTTCACCACAGGCCTTGTAAAGGTTGTACCCGCTTATCATGTCACGGATTTTTTCCGGGTTGAACTTTTGGGGTCCAAACCACGCAAGGTTGCATATATGGTTGCTGTATAGTATATCGTTGGTTATCAACATTTTGTTGGCAAAGGCCGAAGCAACGGCACCTGTGCCTGAAAACATATCTGCAAAGATTCCCACTCCGCAGCAGTTCTCCCTAACCACTTTTGTGATAAAGGGCAACAACTTGTGCTTGCCGCCGAGGTAGCGGCGGTTGTTTATGGCTATCGTCTTCACCTTTCCGTCCTTTTGACAAAGCCAATGTGTTGCAACCCTCGTGCCACGCCACAGGCTTACGACAAAAGTACAACTTATTTGCGACAATATGTGTGGGAGTTTGCAAGCGGTAGCACATGGGTAAACAAGGCGCGGCTTGCAGAAACAAGGCTGCGGGGCTTGGAACGTAGGTGTCTCTGCTGCATGGCATGACGATCCTCAATCCGTCATTCAGAGGGAGCGGTTGCGACCGAAGATTCCCCTTCCTCCATCAGTCATTCTGAGCGCAGAGAGGAATCCAAAACAAAACGGGGGATGTTTCGCTGCGCTCAACATGACGCGTAGCGACGATTTTGATTCAAGCCCGGCGGCAACCGGCATT
>R18__coassemble_1496_pt1 | contig 27711 bp, 26 predicted proteins | sample R18__metabat2_low_PE_037 | metagenome-assembled genome bin R18
GGAGCGGCTGGGGCAAGCCACGTCTCTACACATATACTGGGACCGCAGGCGTCCCACCTGCACCCACTAATCCAGCCCGCACACAATGATACTGGGATCGCAGGCGTCCCGCCTGCACCCACCAATCCAACCCGCACACAATATTGGCTTACCCGCCCCTAAGGCATCTGCCTTAGGGCTGCGAGTAGCGCGCTGTTTTCCGATCGCGAACCGATGGTGATACGCAGGCAGCCGGCGCACAAGGCCACGCTGTTTCGGTTGCGCACGATCACCCCTCGCCCCACGAGGTATTGGTATGTGGCGTCCGGGTCGTCCACCTCGGCAAGGAAGAAGTTTGCCGCCGAGGGATACACCCTGCGGCAGAAAGGCAGCAAGGCGAAAGCGTCCATCACACGGCCCCTCTCTTGCAGTATCATGCGGGTCCACTCACCCACCACGTGCGTGTCGGCGAGCGCCTTCAAGGCCGCTTCCTGGGTTAGAGAACTTATGTTGTAGGGATATTTGGCCTTGTTGAAAAGTTCCACCACCTCCACGGCCGCGAAAGCCATGCCGAGCCTCATTCCCGCCATTCCCCAGGCCTTGCTCATGGTGTTGAGCACAATCAGCCTTGGCCAGAGGTCCAGCTGCTTGCGCAACGGCTCTTGCGAGGAAAAGTCGCAATAGGCCTCGTCCACCACCACTATCCCGCCGAAGCCGCGCAGGATCTCCTCAATGGCGGCTGGGTCCAGGTCGTTGCCCGTGGGGTTGTTGGGACTGCACAGCCACACAATCTTGGTATTGGCATCGCAAGCCTCCATCACCGCCCCAGCGTCGAGAGAGAAGCCCGGGCCCAGCGGCACATCGCGGTATTCCACGCCGTTTATGTCGGCGCACACCTTGTACATGCCGTAAGTGGGCTGTATGGCCACTGCGTTGTCCCTGCCCGGCTCGGCAAAGCAGCGGTAGGCCAGGTCTATGGCCTCGTCGCTGCCGTTGCCAACGAATATGTTCTGCGGCGGCACACCCTTTATTTGGGATATCCGCTCCTTTAGGGCGCGTTGCAACGGGTCCGGGTAGCGGTTGTGGGGCTTGTTGTATGGGTTTTCGTTTGCGTCAAGCAATATGTCGTCCGGTGTGCAGTCGTGCTCGCTCCTTGCACTGCTGTACGGAGCCAGGGCGAGAATGTTCTTGCGGGCCAGCTCTGCTATGGTCTTCATGCCCCCGCCCTTTCAATCCTTACGGCCATGGCGTTGGCGTGCGCATCAAGCATTTCGTGCCGCGCCATGGTCTCCACGGTGCGACCGATGGAAGCCACGCCGCGTTCCGAGAGCTTTTGGAAAGTTATCTTGCGGCAGAAGCTGTCAAGGTTCACCCCGCTGTAAGCCGTGGCATATCCGTGCGTTGGCAGGGTGTGGTTTGTGCCGGAGGCATAATCGCCGGCGCTCTCGCAGGCCCACTTGCCTATGAAGACGCTCCCGGCGTTGACCACCCCGCCTGCAAGGCTGTCGCAGTCTTCCGTGGCGATGATGAGGTGTTCCGGTGCGTATGCGTTGCTCAGCTCCATGGCTTCTGCCGTGCTTCCGAGAACCACCGCCACGCTGTTTGCCATGGCCCTTTCGGCCACTTCCCTGCGCGGCAGGGTTGCCATCTGCCTTCCTATCTCCGCTTCCACACGGCTGACAAGCTCTGCCGATGTGGATACCAGCAACACCTGCGAGTCTGGCCCGTGTTCGGCCTGCGACAGCAAGTCAGCCGCCACAAAGGCCGGGTCCGCCTTTCCGTCCGCTATAACGCACACCTCCGAGGGGCCGGCCGGCATATCCACCGCCACGGCTGCCGCCCCAACGGCTTGCTTGGCCGCCATCACGTAGCTGTTTCCCGGACCGAATATCTTGCTAACCTTGGGTATGGTCTCCGTGCCGTAAGCCATGGCCGCCACGGCCTGCACTCCCCCCACCTTATATATGCGGTCCACCCCTGCTATGGCGGCGGCGGCCAATATGGCGGGGTTTACGGAGCCGTCCTTGCCCGGCGGGGTGCACACCACTATCTCCCGGCAGCCGGCTATCTTGGCCGGCGTGGCGAGCATCAGCACTGTGGAAAACAGCGGTGCGGTGCCTCCCGGCACGTACAGCCCCACGCTCCCTATCGGCACGCTGCGCTGCCAGCACTCCACCCCGGGGGCGGTCTCCACCTCCACCCCGGCGAAAGCCTGCGCCTTGTGGAACGCGGCTATGTTGGCGTGTGCGGCCCTTATGGCAGCCGCCAAGTCGGCCGATATGGCTTTCATTGCGGCCTCCATTTCCCCGGGCGACACTTCAAGGGAGTCCAGGTCAGCCTTGTCGAATTTCAGCCCGTATTCCCTCACGGCCGCGTCTCCCCTCTCCCTCACTGCGGCGATCACTTCCGCCACGGTTGCTTGCAGGGCTGCGGTGTCCACCTCCGGGCGGGCCGTTATCTCCGCCCACAGTTCGCGGCCGGGGTTGTGGTATGTCTTCATGGCTTGTGTGTTAAAGGACCATTTTCTCTATCGGCAGGGCCAGTATGCCCTGCGCCCCAAGCTCCCTCAGTTTCCCCACGGTGTCCCAGAAATGCTTCTGCTCAAACACCGTGTGTATGGAACACCACCCGCTGTCGGCCAGGGGTATCACCGTGGGGCTCTTCACCCCGGGCAGCACAGCCGTGATTGCCTCCACCCTGTCTTTGGGAGCGTTCATCATGACGTACTTCTTGCCCTGGGCGCTCCTGACGGCCTCGAAGCGGAAGAGCATTTCCCCCAGGGCTTCCCTCTTGGCCGTCGGCAGAGACTTCCCGGCTATAAGCAGGGCCTCGCTCTGCACCACGGTCTCAACCTCCTTGAGGTTGTTGCTGACGAGGGTGCCACCGGAGCTCACTATGTCAAAAATGGCATCCGCCAGCCCTATGCCCGGGCTTATCTCCACGCTGCCCGTTATCACATGTATGTCGGCCTCCACCCAGTTTTTCTCCAAATGGGCGCGCAGGATGTTGGGGTATGAAGTAGCTATCTTCCGCCCGGCAAACCAGCTCAGCCCGGGATAGTCCTCCTCCTTGGGTATGGCCAGCGAAAGGCGGCAGCGGCTGAACCCCAACCGCATGACGGTGTCCACGTCCTCACCCTTTTCCAGGCATTCGTTCTCGCCCACCACTCCTATGTCGGCCACCCCGCCGGCCACGCTCTGCGGTATGTCGTCGTCGCGCAGGAAAAGCACCTCCAACGGGAAGTTGGCGGCCCTTGCCAGCAGCGTGCGCTTGTCAGCCCTCACTTTTATGTCGGCCTCTGCGAGCATGGCCATGGTATCCTCGTGCAGCCTACCCTTTGACTGCACGGCTATGCGTAACATTTCTTCCATCTTTTTGTATTGAATTGCAAAAATATCCGTTTCGCGCCAATTTGGCGGGCAGATTGCTATACTTTTGCCGCATATCAAGCAAATATGCTCCCCAAAGTACTCTTCTGCATGGCATTTCCGGCCTTGGCCGCACTCTCTTGCACCGAAGGCCGCAAGCCGCTCCCCCCGCCTTGGGAGAGTGGCGGGGAGGGCGTGGAAAAGCCGTCGGGGGTGTTCTCCCTATCCGAAATACAAGCAGCCGGGGAACTGATAGCCCTCACCGTGAGCGGCCCGGAGACCTATTACGACTACCGCGGGCGCGGCCTCGGGCTGCAATACATCCTTGCGGAAAAGTTCGCCGCCCACATAGGCGCCTCGCTGAGGGTGGAGGTGTGCCGCGATTCCGCGGAAATTGTCAGCAGGCTCGCCGCCGGCGACGGGGACATAGCCGCCGTGCAGTTCGCCGCCGTGCCGGAAGGCTTGTCCGGCTGCGGCGTGTCTACCGACTCCGTCCACGCCGGGTGGGCCGTGGCCGGGGGGAACGGGGAGCTTGCCACCGCATTGGGCGGATGGTTTGAAAAAGGCATGGTGGACGCAGCCCGGTCTGAAGAAGCCCGCATGCTGTCGGCCAAGCGCGTGAAGCGGCGCATATTCTCGCCCATGCTAAACCGCCCCGGCGGGGTTATCTCCCGCTATGACGACATTTTCCGCCGCCATTCCTCCGTGGCCGGGTGGGACTGGCGGCTGCTCGCCGCCATGAGCTACCAGGAATCGGCCTTCGACCCGTTGGCCAAATCATGGGCCGGGGCCTGCGGGCTAATGCAGATAATGCCCTCCACTGCCGACCACTTGGGCGTGGACCGTGCAGACCTGTTCGACCCGGAAGCCAACATAGCCGCCGCGGCCAAGCTCATAAGGCAGCTCGGAGGGCAGTTCGCCGACATAGCCGACAGTAGGGAAAGGTGCAAATTCGTCATGGCTGCGTACAACGGCGGCGCAGGCCACGTGAGAGACGCCATGGCCCTGGCCGGGAAACACGGGCGCGACAAGCACCGGTGGGACCACGTGTCGGAGTTCATACTCAAACTGGAAGACCCGGCATACTACCGCGACCCGGTGGTGAAACGCGGGTACATGCGCGGCAGCGAAACCGCCGACTACGTGCCGCGGATTCTTTCGCGCTGGGACTACTACCGCGGCTCAGCCCCGGCCGGAGGGACATCATCCACCCCGCAAAAGGCCAAGAAGAAACACCGCTTCAAATGACCCCGGGGCGCAGCGCGCACCAGCCCCCTGCGGAAGTAAGGGCGAAACGCCTACCTTTGCAAAAAGCCCCTTATGGAATACACTGACGAGGAAAAATCGGAGATAATGAATCTGATAGGCTACGGATTAGCCAAGTTCGACCATGATTTCATCCGAGAATTTAGCGTGAAAACAAAGACCGCCTTCAGCCAACATGTGGTCGGATTGGGGTTGGCAAAAAGCGTAAGGGCTGTTTTAAACAGACAAGACACCTTTGACCCATACTTTGACAATGGCAGAAAAGGGTGGTTTCAACGAAACCAAAGAAAACACATCAAACTATTCATAGACAGCTTATTCGGCAACGAGGACGCACGCGGTTTCGCCGACATAGTCAAGGTGCTCATGTATGAAGCCGGCCTGGACACTCCCATTTGGAAAAGAAAAGATTGCTCCAACAAAAATGTCAAAGTTCAAGCAGCTGCAGGAAACAGGCAAGGAAGCCGAATTCTACTTCATGAGCAATTATGGCAACATACCGCTTTTCGCCGGCGGCGAAATAGAAGATGCACGGCTTTGGGGAGACGGATATGACTTCCAAATACTAAAAGGAGGGGCCTATCTTTTGGCAGAAGTGAAAGGCCTGCGTGAAAAGGTGGGTGGAATCCGCATGACACAAAATGAATACCAAAAAGCCAAAGCTTTTTCCAGCGCCTACATATTGGTGGTTGTAAGCGGATTGTCAAGCACGCCCAAGTTTAGTGTTGTGCCAGACCCGGCCAATTCTCTACATCTGGAATACAGAGAGCACACATCTGTACAAAGAGATTATTACTCCGAAAATTTGAATTGGTTGGAACTACACCTATGATGTTCTAACAAGAAAGAACGGTGATTGTGGGTGCAGCAAAGATCACCGCTCCTTTCCCTTGTACACCACCATGCCTTTGGAATCATGGGAATGCCATTCCCTTTTAAAGACGGATCTTCCCCCCCCGACGGCGGTACCACGGCTTGGTACTAACAATACCACGGCTTGGTACTGATGGTTTTAGGCCCCATTGCCGGGCAAAACGAGCCCTGGCCTGCCCCATACCTTGCTTACGGAATGACGGCAAAGTCAATGCTTGGTCTTTGAAACACGAAAAGCAAGCGTACAAACGGATAAGACGGCCGACACACCTGTTGGCAAGGGTGCGGGGAAGCCGCTTCTTGCCTTGCCGGGCGGCAATCGGTTTGGATGAAGGTTGGCCGTAAGCCTATCCATGCCAAACATGGCCATGTACACAAAACGATTGTTGGCGGGAGGGAAAGATCCCGCCCGCCAACAATGGCGTTGCCCGGTGCAGCGAAAACCACCGGCGCTGTTTCCCTCTTACTTGTTAAGGAGCTTCTTTCCCTTGTACACCACTATGCCTTTGGAGCCGGGTGCCACCAAGCGGCCCGAGAGGTCGTAAGCCACGGCCTGCTTGCCGGCCGCACCCACGGAGGCTATGCCGGCCGTTACAGTGGCGGCAACCGGTTCGATCTCAGGCGTACCCTTGTAGGAATTGTTGAACAAGGCCGTTATGTCGTAGGAATTGCCGTCCCCGGCAAGCCCCTGCACCACAGCATTGTTGCCGTAGAGCTGTATGCTGTTGCCGTCCGCGTCCACGGCGTAGTAGTTGGTGTACTTGCCGCTCACCTCCGAGGTTACCTTCACGCCTTTCACAACGACGTAGTCTCCGGCCATGGCGAATTTCACCAAGTCGGCAACGGCCACTTCCACCGGCTGCACTGCGGCCCCGGCTGCGACGGACACCCCTGCGGCATCGCTGTGTTCGCTCTCGTTAAGGCGCGGTATGCCGGCGTAGTTTTCAAAGTTGAACCTCATCTTGCCGTTTACCACGTCCCCGCTTTTCAGCGTAAGGGAGGTGTTCCTCAGTATCACGGCCTTGGACCCCTGCCGCACGTGTGCGTCCTTGCCGTCAACGTAAGCCACGGCCGCATTGTCGAAGGTTACCTCCACGTTGTCCTTGTCCGCCCCGAGGGCCGCGAGGGTCTCCACCGTTTCGCTGCTGAACGACACCACGTCCGTGGGCCTGTACACTGCTATGGAGGAAACCTGGGTGTTGCCGGCGACAGACAGCACGATGCTCTTGGCATCCCCCGTCCATATGGCCGTAATGGAAGACTTGGCCGTGTAGTCCACCTCCCCGGTGTCGGCCGTGGCGTTCCACTTGGCGTTGCTCGGCTGGGTGTTGAGCTTGAAAACCACCTTGGTGATACCGGCTTCCGCAGCTATGGACATGGTGCCTCCGTACATGCGCAGCTTGGGAGTGGCGTACCATAAGCGGTTGGGGTTTTTCGCACCCGACTCCGTCACCGTAATGGAAACGCCGTCCTTTGTTGCGGTCTTGGTCTCGGCGATGTCCCCGTCTGTGGATTCGTTGGAAGAAGTGCCCGGCACTCCCAGGAGCGTTTGGCCGTCGGCGTCGAAGTCAAAGACCACCTGGGCCTGAGAGGTTGTGAACAGCGCAGCTGCGGCCAGCAGCGCAATGGATCGTAAAGTTGTTACCATGGTTTGAAGTTTAAAGGGTTTGTTTCCGATGGCAAAGTTAGGAAAACGATGTTCCCACCGTTGTTCGGCATACTGTGTTTTTGGCTTTGCGCCGGCCCGGGGCGCATTGCGGCCCTTTGCCACCCCAAAAGTGGCCGTGGTGTCGCCTTGGTTCGGCTTTATTTAGGTAATTTTGCGAGCGGCGTTGTGTTTTGCAAACAGACGAGAGACTACACACACATTACTATATATGGCAAATGTTATAAAGACGCGCAAGGGGCTTGACATAAACCTTGCGGGCAAGGCCGAAAGACGCAAGGCCGAGGTGCCGCGCAGCCTGGAGTTCGGGGTGTCCCCCGAGGGATTCCCGGGCCTGGCCCCGAAGCTTGAGGTGCGCATAGGCGACATGGTGAAGGTGGGCACCCCCCTCTTCTCGGACAAGCTGCACCCCGAGGTTACGTTCGCCTCCCCGGTAAGCGGCATGGTGAGCGACATCGTGCGGGGCGAGCGCCGCAAGGTGCTCGCCGTGAAGCTCAAGGCCGACGAAGCGCAAGACTTCATTGACTTCGGGCGCAAAGACGTGTCGAAGCTCTCAGGCGCAGAGGTGAAGAAGGCCTTGTTGGGGGCGGGCCTTTTCGGGTACGTGAACCAGCTGCCGTACGCAGTGGTGGCAAACCCGGAAGAAGAGCCGAAGGCCATCTTTGTGTCGGCCCTGAGGGACATGCCCTTAGCCGGCGACTTCGAGTACGAGCTGCAAGGCCAGGAAGACGATTTCCAGGCAGGCCTGACGGCCCTGTCCAAAGTGGCGAAGACCTACCTCGGCATAGGGCCCGGCCAAAAATCGGCCGCCCTCGTTTCCGCCAAGGATGTGGAAGTGAACATATTCGATGGCCCCTGCCCGGCGGGCAACCCCGGGGTGCAGGCAAACCACATAAGCCCGGTGAACAAAGGCGAGACCGTGTGGACGGTGGACCCCTCGGCGGTGATTTTCTTCGGCCGCCTGTTCAACACCGGCATGGTGAACCTCACACGCACCGTGGCCATAGCCGGCAGCGAAGTGCGCGAGCCGCTGTATGTGGACGCAATGGTTGGCACGCCGCTCACCACGCTGCTTGACGGCAACATAGGCGACCGCCGCACCGTGAGGATAATACAAGGCAACCCGCTTACGGGCGCGAAGGCGTCCGTGCACGACTACCTTTGGGGGCACACCTCCGAGATAACGGCCATACCGGAGGGAGACGATGCCGACGAGCTCCTGGGCTGGGCCATGCCAAGGCTCTCCCAGCTGTCCACCTCGCGCAGCTACTTCAGCTGGCTTCTCGGCAAGGGGCGCAAGTACAGCCCCGACGCCCGCATAAAGGGAGGCGAGCGCAAGATGATCATGAGCGGCGAATACGACCGGGTGCTGCCGATGGACATACTCGGGGAATACCTCATAAAGGCCATAATAGCCGGGGATGTGGAGCGCATGGAGCAGCTCGGCATATACGAGGTTTCGCCGGAAGATTTCGCAGTGGCAGAGTTCGTGGACTCCTCCAAGCTCGAACTGCAACGCATTGTAAGGCAAGGCCTTGACATGCTTAGGAAGGAAAACTCCTAAACGGCACACACAAACAGAAAACACAAGTACGATGAGTGCATTAAAGAGATACATAGACAGTATAAAGCCCAACTTCGAGCCGGGGGGCAAGCTTAGCGCGCTGGGCAGCATTTACGACGGGTTCAGCACATTCCTATACGTGCCGAACACCACGGCAAAGAACGGGGCCAACATACACGACTCCATAGACTCCAAGCGCATAATGAGCATAGTGGTGCTGGCCTTGGTGCCGGCCATGCTCTTCGGCATGTACAACGTGGGGTACCAGAACTACCTCGCCGCCGGCGCAGACAAGCTGGCGGCAGCCACGTTCCTTGAAATATTCGGCTACGGCTTCCTCGCCGTGCTGCCGAAGATAGTGGTGAGCTACATAGTGGGCCTGGGGGTGGAGTTCGCCTGGGCCCAGTGGAAAAAGGAGGAGATACAAGAGGGCTACCTCGTCAGCGGGATAATAATACCGCTGATAGTGCCGGTGGGCTGCCCCGTGTGGATGATAGCCGTGGCCTGCGCAGTCGCGGTAATCTTCGCCAAGGAGATATTCGGCGGCACCGGCATGAACATATTCAACGTGGCCTTGGTGGCGCGTGCGTTCCTGTTCTTCTCCTACCCGCAGAAGATGAGCGGCGACGCAGTGTGGATATCCACCGAGCAGATTTGCGGCCTGGGCCACAACCTGCAAGACGGCTTCACCGCCGCCACCCCGCTTGGGCAAGTGGCCACGGGCAATCCCGTTTCGGCTTCGTTCTGCGACATGGCGACCGGCCTTATCCCCGGTTCCATCGGCGAGACAAGCCTCGTGGCCATAGCCATGGGCGCAGCCATACTGCTCTTCACCGGCATAGCCAGCTGGAAGACAATGCTGAGCGTCTTCGTGGGAGGAGGCGCCGCGGCCGCGCTATTCCACCACACCGGGGCGTCATCCATAGAGTGGTACGAACACTTGGCCATGGGCGGTTTCGCCTTCGGGGCCGTGTTCATGGCCACGGACCCCGTAACATCGGCAAGGACTGAGCCTGGCAAGTATGTGTACGGTCTGCTCATAGGCGTAGTGGCCGTCATGATAAGGGCTCTAAACCCCGGGTTCCCGGAAGGCATGATGCTCGCAATACTGCTGATGAACATGTTCGCGCCAACGATAGACCACTGCGTGGTGCAGGCCAACATAAACAAACGAATGAAAAGGGCTGGAAAGCACTAAACCGAAAACACAACGACACATAGGTTATGAACACAAATTCAAACACTTACACGATAGCCTACTCGGCCGTAATGGTCGTGGTGGTGGCTTTTCTGCTGGCGTTCGTGTTCTCGGCTCTGAAGCCCACACAAGACAAGAACGTGGCACTTGACAAGAAAAAGCAAATCCTTTACGCGCTCAACATAAGGGGGCTTGCCAACGAGGAAGCCGCCGCCAAGTATGCCGAGGTGGTGTTGGCCGACGACATCATAGGCAAAGACGGCAAGGTGCTGCAAAAAGGCACCCGGGGCGGGGAAAACGCGGGGTTCAAGGCCGGCAGCGCTGAAAGCAAAGAGGGGAAGCTCGCCCTTTACGTCTGCAAGGTGGACGGGGAGACAAAGTACGTAATGCCCGTGTACGGCAACGGACTATGGGGGCCGATAAGCGGCTACATAGCCGTGGACGAAGACAAGGCCACCATATACGGCGCCTACTTCAACCACGAGAGCGAGACGGCGGGCCTCGGGGCGGAGATAAAGGACAACGCAGAGTGGCAGGCGAAGTTCCGCGGCAAGAGCCTGTTCGCCGGGGAAAGGGACAACACCATAGACTTGGCGGTGCTCAAGAAGAGCGAGGTTAAAGACAACACCACGCAGGTGGACGGCGTGACCGGCTCCACACTCACCTCAAACGGCGTGAGCGACATGCTGCGCGACGGCCTTGGGGCGTACATAGAATTCTTAAACGCTAAACAATAAGGGAAACAGACATGGGCAACCTACTATCCAAACAAAACAGGGAGGCGCTCACCAAGCCGCTCAGCCTGGACAACCCCGTGCTGGTGCAGGTGCTGGGCATATGCTCCGCCCTGGCCGTTACCGCACAGTTGGAGCCGGCCATAGTGATGGGCCTGGCGGTAACCGCCATAACGGCGTTCTCCAACGTGATAATATCCATAATACGCAACACCATCCCCACACGCATACGCATAATAGTGCAGCTCGTGGTGGTGGCCGCGCTCGTAACCATCGTTAGCCAGGTGCTCAAGGCATACGCCTACGACGTGAGCGTGCAGCTCTCCGTATACGTGGGCCTGATCATAACCAACTGCATACTGATGGGCCGCCTTGAAGCATTCGCCATGATGAACAAGCCCTGGCCAAGCTTCCTGGACGGGCTGGGCAACGGCCTCGGATACGCCTACATTCTCATAGCCGTGGGCGGCGCACGCGAACTGCTGGGCCGCGGCAGCCTATTGGGGTTCAAGATAATACCCGACTCCGTATACAACGCCGGCTATTTGGACAACGGCATGATGGCCATGCCGGCCATGGCCATGATATTGCTGGGCTGCGTGATATGGGTGCACAGGGCTTACTTTTACAAGGAGGACTAAACCATGGATCACATCATAACACTCATATTCAGGTCCATCTTCGTGGACAACATGGTCTTCGCGTTCTTCCTCGGGATGTGCTCTTTCCTGGCCGTCTCAAAGACCGTGAAGACATCGCTCGGGTTAGGCCTGGCGGTAACGTTCGTGCTGCTCGTAACCCTGCCAATCAACTACCTGCTGCAAACAAAGGTCCTGGGGCCGGACTGCCTCGTGGAGGGGGTCGACCTGTCATACCTCAGCTTCATACTGTTCATAGCGGTGATAGCCGGCATTGTGCAGCTCGTGGAAATGGCCGTGGAAAAGTACTCCCCGGCGCTCTACTCCGCCCTTGGCATTTTCCTGCCGCTCATAGCCGTAAACTGCGCCATAATGGGCGCCTCGCTCTTCATGCAGCAGCGCATCGGGCTTGACCCGTCCAGCTCGCAGTACATCGGCGGCGTGGCCGACTCCCTGGCCTACGCCCTCGGCAGCGGAATCGGATGGACGCTGGCCATAGTGGCAATGGGCGCCATAAGGGAGAAAATGCAATACAGCGATGTGCCCAAGCCCCTGCAAGGCTTAGGCATCACCTTCATCACCGTGGGTCTCATGGCCATGGCCATGATGTGCTTCAGCGGCCTGAACATCTAAACACCTACAACAAGGCAAACCAATGGCACAATTCATAATAGCAAGCATCGGGGTGTTCCTCGCAACAATATTGCTGCTCGTGGTCATCCTCTTAGTGGCCAAGAAATTCCTCTCACCCAGCGGCAACGTTACCATAACGGTCAACGGAGACCGCACCCTAACCGTGGCGCAGGGGTCAAGCCTGATGACCACGCTGAACGAAAACGGCATATACCTCTCCTCCGCCTGCGGAGGAAAGGCCTCCTGCGGGCAGTGCAAGGTGCAGGTGTTCGAGGGAGGGGGTGAAATACTGGACTCTGAAAAGCCGCACTTCACACGCAAGCAGATAAAAGACCACTGGCGCTTGGGCTGCCAGTGCAAGGTGAACGGCGACATGAAGATCGGCGTGCCCGAGGACGTTCTCGGCGTAAAGGAATGGGAATGCACCGTGGTGAGCAACAAGAACGTGAGCTCGTTCATAAAGGAGTTCATCGTGGAACTGCCGCCGGGGGAACACATGAACTTCATACCGGGTTCGTACGCGCAGATAAAGATACCGGCGTACGACTGCATAGACTACGACAAGGATTTTGACAAGGAAGACATCGGCAAGGACTACATAGAGTCGTGGGAGAAATTCGACATATTCTCCCTCAAGGCGCACAACCCCGAAGACACCGTCAGGGCCTACTCCATGGCCAACTACCCGGCGGAGGGCGACAGGATAACACTGACCGTGCGCATAGCCACCACGCCGTTCAAGCCCCGCCCCGAGGTGGGCTTCCAAGACGTGCCCACGGGCATAGCCTCCTCCTACATATTCTCCAAGAAGCCGGGCGACAAGGTGTTGATGAGCGGCCCCTACGGCGATTTCCACCCCATCTTCGACAGCAAGAAAGAGATGATATGGGTGGGCGGAGGTGCCGGCATGGCCCCCCTTAGGGCGCAAATCATGCACATGCTCAAGACCCTGCACACACGCGACCGCGAAATGCACTATTTCTACGGGGCAAGGAGCCTGAACGAGGCTTTCTTCATAGAAGACTTCCACGAACTGGAAAAGGAATACCCCAACTTCCACTTCCACCTGGCCTTGGACCGCCCCGACCCGCTGGCCGACGAGGCCGGTGTGCCCTACACCGCCGGCTTCGTGCACCAAGTGATGTACGAGACATACCTGAAAGACCACGATGCACCCGAGGACATAGAGTACTATATGTGCGGCCCGGGCCCCATGAGCAAGGCCGTGCAGCAGATGCTCGACAGCATCGGGGTGGCTCCCGAAAGCATAATGTTCGACAACTTCGGATAAACCGACACCAGACAAAACGGGCCGGCCGCCAACCGCCAACCGCCAACTCGGGGGAAGACGGGGGACGGCCGGCCCTCGCCTTGCCAAGGCTGTTCGGAAAAACAAGACATTCAATGGACAATACCGTAAGGAACAAGTACCTGCTGCCGTTCACGATAGGCATGGCCGCAGTCATAGCTGTGGGGTACTACTATTTCATATCCGACTTCTCAAAGGAGGATTCAACACGCTACATATACGTGGACCAGGACGACAACCTCGACTCCGTGGAAGCAAAGCTGCGCCCCATAGCGTCAGACCACGGACTGTGGGGCTTCAACACCATGGCCAGGCACAGCAGGCTATCGGAGAAAGTGCCGACGGGCCGCTATGCCGTGGAACCATCAGACGGCGCCGCAACTGTGTTCAGGCACATCAAGAACGGCATGCAGGCGCCCATCAAGCTATCAGTGCCATCCGTAAGGACAACCGGGCGCATGGCTGCCGAACTTGCCAAGCAGGTGATGGCCGACAGTGCACAAATAGCCCAAGCCATGGCATCGCCGGAGACCATAGGCAAATTGGGCTTTGACACGGCCACCATTGCGGCAATGTTCATACCCGACACATACGAGGTGTACTGGAACATAAGCCCCGAGGCTCTGCTCGGCAGGATGAAGGATGAATACGACCGGTTCTGGAGTGGTGAACGCACCGGAAAGGCCCGCAAGTTAGGCCTTACAAAAGTGCAAGTGTCAACGCTCGCCAGCATCGTGGACGAGGAAACGGCCAACGGGGCGGAAAAGCCTATGGTGGCCGGCATGTACTACAACCGGCTAATGCTGCGCAACGCCGAATATCCCGGCGGCATGCCACTGCAAGCCGACCCCACCGTAAAATTCGCAATAGGAGACTTCTCCATAAGGCGCATATACCACGGCATGCTGTCCATAGACAGCCCATACAACACCTACCGCAACACCGGCCTGCCGCCTGGCCCCATAAGGATACCGTCCGTGCAGGGCATAGACGCGGTGCTCTCCATGGTGAGACACGACTACCTATACATGTGCGCCAAGGAGGATTTCAGCGGCACGCACAACTTCGCACGCACCTACGCCGAACACCTGCAAAACGCAGCCAAGTACTCAGCGGCCCTCAACAAGCGGGGAGTGAAATGAAAAACATGGACACAAAAGCATACGACACATACCTGTTCGACCTTGACGGAACACTGCTCGACACTATTGGAGACCTGGCAGCCAGCTGCAACCACGCACTGGCCGGAGCCGGACTGCCGCAAAAGACCACCGGGCAAATTCTCCTAAGCGTGGGCAACGGTTTCTCAAGGCTCATAGAACTAATAGTGCCTGGCGGAAAGGGAAACAGGAAGTTCCAACAAGTGTACGACAGCTTCGCCGAACACTATGCCGCGCACGGCCTTGACACCACCCAGCCTTATCCCGGGGTGGAGCGGCTGCTGCGCAACCTCAAAGCCGCCGGCAAACGCATAGCCGTGGTGAGCAACAAAAGGGCGGACGCCACGGAAAGCCTATGCCGCCATTTCTTCGGCGACACCGTAGAAGTGGCCATAGGTGAAACAGCCGACATAAGGCGCAAGCCGGCACCCGACACGGTGGAGGAAGCCCTAAGGCGGCTCGGGGCGGGAAAAGAGGGGGCCGTGTACATAGGCGACAGCGAGGTGGACGTTGCCACTGCGAAAGCCGCCGGCCTGCCATGTATCAGCGTGCTGTGGGGTTTCCGGACAAAGGAGACCTTGCTGCAACACGGGGCGGACACATTCGTCTCTTCGCCGGACGAGATAGCCCCGTAACACACCGCCATGCACATCCGCAATATTTTGGCCGCAACGGCTGCGTTCCTATTCCTCCAAACAGCGGCGGCCACACACCCTAAAAGGGAGACAAGGGCCGTGTGGCTCACCACAATAGGGGGATTAGACTGGCCACGCAGCTACGCAAGCACACATGAAACCGCGCAAAGGCAGAAAAGGGAACTCACCGGCATCCTTGACCGTCTGCAAGCGGCCAACATAAACACCGTGCTGCTGCAAACCCGCATCAGGGCCACCACCATATACCCCTCTGAATACGAACCTTGGGACGGCTGCCTGAGCGGGATGCCGGGAAGGTCTCCGGGATACGACCCACTGGCTTTCGCAGTGGAAGAATGCCACAAGCGTGGCATGCAACTGCACGCCTGGGTGGTGGCCGTACCCGTGGGCAAATGGAACGGGAAAGGCTGCTCCGAACTGCGCCGCAAACACCCCTCCATAGTCAAGAAAATAGGAGACGAGGGCTATATGGACCCCGGCTCGCCACTCACCGCAGGACACATAGCCGACATATGCAGGGAGATAACCTCCGGCTACGACATAGACGGCATACACCTCGACTACATACGATACCACGAAAACTGGCGCATAGGCATACCACGCGACAAGGCGCGAGAAAACATAACACGCATTGTGCGGGAGGTTCACTCGCGCGTCAAGGAAACAAAGCCGTGGGTGATGGTCAGCTGCTCGCCCGTGGGCAAGTTCCAAGACCTGCCGCGGCACAGCAGCCGTGGCTGGAACGCCTACCACCGGGTGTGCCAAGATGCCCAGGGATGGCTCAGGGATGGCATCATGGACGCCCTCTTCCCCATGATGTACTTCCGAGGAAACAACTTCTACCCTTTCGCCTTGGACTGGAATGAAAACTCCCACGGGCGCATCATTGCCCCAGGGCTCGGAATATACTTTATGTCCCACAGTGAGAAAGATTGGCCGCTGGCCGACATAGTGCAGGAAGCCGGCGTGCTTCGCTCCCAGGGTATGGGGCAGGCTTACTTCCGCTCGGCTTTCCTTACCGGAGACACCAAGGGACTGTATTCTTTCCTTTCAAGGCATTTCTACAAATATCCGGCACTGCCGCAAGCCATGGACTGGCTACGGCACAACGCCCCAGTCCCACCCGCGGGCATACGCGTCAGCAGTGGAAAACTCGTGTGGACGGCTGTGGACACGCTTTCGTACAACCTATACAGCAGTAGGACATACCCCGTTGACACCGGCGATGCTTCCAACCTCGTGATGGCTGGCATACGCGGCGCAGGGGTGGAATTGGGCGGAATGGCAAAAGGCCGCTACTTCGCAGTTACCGCATCCGACCGGTACGGCAATGAAAGCAGCCCGGCCGAATGGCCTGCACAGCCGCACAGGACGGCAACAGAGGGTATGCTCAAAGTCTCGGATGGGAAAGTGGAAATCCCATCTGCCGCATACCTCGTAGACAAGCCGGCAATGGTGGTGGAAACCCTGCAAGGCTGTGCTGTATGGATAGCCCACCTTGACTGCGGAAAGGCCTCCATATCCCACATACCCCCCGGAATCTACCGCCTTAAAGCTGTCAACCGCAATGGGCAGCCCCACCACTTGGGATGGTTCATGGTGGAAATGCAGTAACCCGAGGGCAACGGCAAAGCCTTGGAAAACCTTGGAATTTTCATAACTTTGCAAGACGCATATGGATAAACTGCCAAACATACTCCGCATTCCGGGTCGTCCGCTGCTCGTTGCTGCGGCCGTACTGGCCACCGGCTGCGCCAACGAGTTCAACCAGGTGTACAAGTCGGCGGACACCAACTACAAGTACGAATACGCCAAAGCGTGCTACGCCAAGGGCAAGTACGCCAAGGCGGTAACACTGCTGCAAGAGACCGTAACGCCGCTAAAAGGCTCCGACTCCGGCGAGGAGTGCCTCTATATGCTCGCCATGGCCGAATACATGGCAAAGGACTATGGTACTGCTGCCGAATACTTCAAGAAATACCATTCCTCATACCCGGGCGGCACCTATGCGGAAGAGGCCAAGTTCTACGTAGGGCAGAGCCTGTACATGGATACGCCGGAACCTCGGCTTGACCAGAGCCAGACCGTTTCCGCAATAGCAGCCTTCCAAGAATTCCTGGACCGCTATCCCGGGGCCAAGTGGAAAGACACGGCACAGCGCAGGCTCTTTGAATTGCAAGACAAGCTCGTGGCCAAGGAATACCACTCCGCCAAGCTGTACTTCGACCTCGGCACCTACTTCGGCAACTGCACCGAGGGTGGCAACAACTACGAAGCCTGTATCGTAACCGCGCAGAACGCCATAAAGGACTACCCCTACACTTCGCGCCGCGAGGAATTCGCCGTGCTGGTGATGAAGAGCAAGTACGAACTGGCACGCCAAAGCGTGGAGGAGAAAATGGAGGAACGCTTCCAAGACGCACAGGACGAATGCTACGGGTTCATCAACGAATATCCCGAATCCAAGGAAAGGGCCACCGCCGAGAAATACATACGCAAATGCAAGGAAGCCCTGGGGCAATCATAGCTGCGAAAACAGAAACAACACACACTAAATATGGATTACAAGAAGTCTAAGGCACCGGTGAACACCGTTACGCGCGACATCATGGACCTCTGCGAGGAAACCGGCAACATCTACGAAAGCGTGGCCATAATATCCAAGAGGGCCAACCAAATCACCTCCGAGATGAAGGAAGACCTCACGCAGAAGCTCATGGAGTTTTCCTCTTACAGCGATTCGCTCGACGAGGTCTTTGAAAACCGTGAACAGATAGAGATATCGCGCTTCTACGAGAAACTGCCCAAGCCCACGCTGATAGCCACGGAGGAATTTACCAAAGGGCAGGTCTATTGGCGCGACCCTGCCAACGACCAGGAGGAGGAAGCCTAATGCTGCAACGCAAGCAGACCTTATTCCTACTGTTGGCTCTCGTCTGCACTTCGGCGTGCTTGTGCCTACCGGTGGGCGTGGTGCGCCCGATAGGCATGGGATCTGAATTGTTGGTGTTCAACCTATGGATGCAAACTGCCGACGGCTCGCCCGATTTCGGCGTGTGGCCGCTCTTCGCAATACTTATAGCCAGCGTGCCCCTATGCATAGCTGCCGTGGCTATGTACAAGCGCCGCCCCCTGCAAATGGCGTTGTGCACCGCATGCATGCTTACCAACATGGCCTGGGGGGTGTATTACGCTGTTGTATTCTCCGCAGGCCGTGCAGACGGTCTATCCCCCACCCTTTACGCAGCCCTGCCCATGGTCTCCATAATACTTTATTTCATGGCACGCCAAGGCATTGTCCACGATGAAAAGCTCGTAAGGTCGGCAGACAGACTGAGATAGGTGCAAACCAAATATCCAATAAGCAAGGGCTGTGAGTGATACCCATTCACAGCCCTTGCTTTTTGTCGTCATACCACACACCACTCATCTTTCGTGTGAGTAGCCGAACAGTGTTCGGAAAGCAGGTGTTTCTCCTGCATTAAGCAACGACTCACTCATCTTTCGCCCTCGGCACCGCAAACCACACAAATAGCCCCCCGACTATTCCCAACCCAATAGTAACGGCTTGCAGAACAAGCCTACCCTCCAACACCACGAGCGAGGAAAACAGCACCATAGCCGACATAAGCGCTATCACCCTCACTTTCTGCCGCCTACCGAGACCGCCACGAGACTTATACCCCTTGATCTTCGGTCCGAGGAACTTGTTGGCAAGTAAGCGGTTGTACAACTTATCCGACCCTTTGGAATAAAGCGCGGCTGAGAGCAGCGCAAGAGGCGTTATCGGCAGTCCTGGCACGAATATCCCCACTACCGCCAAAGCCAAGGCCACGCTGCCGCCCACTATGTACAAGGCCTTGGCCACACCGCCGGCATTCATTCCCTTTCTCCCATGAACACCTTTCCGAACTCTGCCGCAAGGCTTTCCACGGAAGGGAAAACAACTCCAGCTCCGGCATCGTACAAATCCCCATCGGGCAACGGGCCTGTGTTCACGGCCACGGCCCTTATCCCTGCAGCCTTGGCAGCAGCCAAACCCAACGGAGCGTTCTCCACCACAACGGCCTGGGAAGAATCGGTGCAACCAGCCCTTTCCAAGCCTTTCAAATAAGGGTCCGGAGCCGGTTTGCCGCGCTCCACATCCATGGCGCACACCACATCGGCTGCGGACACGAACCCGGCGAAGTCGTCAAGGAGCTTGGCCAACTGCGACCTCTGCCCGCTGCCCGTCACTATCACTATGCGCATTCCGGCGGCTTTCACCTTACCCATAAGTTCCATTATACCCGGCATCACAGGCGGCGGCGGCAACTTGTTAAACTCCTCCTCTTTCACCGCATACATCTCGGCAGCCTCGTCATCAGTGATATCCCTTCCGAGCTTCTCCGCAGCAAGGGCCTTTATTATCTCCGTGCCGCGCATTCCCTCGTGGGCGTATATGTACATGGGTGCCACCTCAATGCCAAACTTGGCCATGGATGCTTTCCAGCACGCCGTTAGAGTGGGCAATGAGTCATACACCACCCCATCCATATCGAATAGCACCGCACGTACCCCGTCTTTTTCCTGTTCCATAGGCGTTCTCCTTTAAATTGTGGTGCAAAGGTATCCATAACCTCCCGCAAGGAGGCGGCCCATAGTGCCAATACTCATAAGCATTGGCATAACACCACAAACGCAGATTCCCCCATGGGCGTCGCCCATGGGGGAATCTGCGTAAAGTATGGCCCAGCGGCCTATATGCTTATCTTGTCTATCCTTTTCTGGTGGCGGCCGCCCTCAAAGTCGGTGGATAAGAACTCGTCCATTATCTCAGCTGCGGTGTCGGCATCTATGTAACGGCCCGGCATCACAAGCACGTTGGCATCATTGTGCAGGCGAGCCATACGGGCTATTTCTGGCATCCAACATAGAGCCGCCCTTATGTTCCCATGCTTGTTCAAGGCCATTGAGATACCCTCACCGCTCCCGCAGATGGCTATGCCTATGTCCTCTCCTCCTCGCTCCATGCCGTAAGCTAATGCGTGGGCGTAGTCAGGATAGTCGCAGCTCTCCTCGCTGTGGGTGCCGTAGTCGTGGTATTCAACACCCTTGCCACGCAGGTAATCCATAACGAACCTCTTCAAGGCGAAGCCTGCGTGGTCGGAAGCCAAGCCTATTGGTTTAGACGTTTTCATAGCCCGAGGAAGTCTTTCACCTGTTCCCTTACGTTCTCCGGTGTGAAACCGAGCTTGCCGTCAAGCACCTGGTAAGGTGCGGAATAGCCGAATCCCGGCAAGCCCCACACCCGGCCGCCTATGCCCACCAAGTGTTCAAGCGAAGCGGGAAGGCCGGCTGTAAGGCCGAACCTCTTGACACCGGCGGGCAGCACGCTTTCGCGGTATTCCTCCGACTGCCTACGGAAAAGGCCTTCCGATGGCACGCTAACCACCCTTACCTTCACTCCGTCAGCCCTCAGCAGTGCCGCTCCATCCACCAGGGTGGAAACTTCCGAACCGGAAGCGAGCAGCACAACTTCAAAGTCATCGTCGCTATCCACCACATACGCGCCGTGCCGTGCGTCCCCGTAAGGAGTGCCTTCGGGCAGGCTCTTCACGTTCTGGCGAGATAGGATCAGGGCCGTGGGCGTGTCCATGTTTTCCATTGCCATGCGCCAGCAAACTGCGGTCTCCCCCGCATCCGCCGGGCGGAACACGCGCAGGCTGTCCTGGCCCTTGTGGTTGCGCAGCTTCTCCATGAGACGCATCTCGGCTTCCTGCTCCACAGGCTGGTGCGTGGGGCCGTCCTCGCCCACACGGAAAGCATCGTGCGACCAAACGAACTTGATGGGCACCCTCATCAGGGCCGCCATCCTTATGGCCGGTTTCATATAGTCTGAGAACACGAAGAAAGTGCCGCATGCCGGTATCACCCCCCCGTGCAGGTACATCCCTATGCACATGGCAGCCATTGTGAGCTCGCTCACCCCGGCTTGCAGGAACGCCCCCTTGAAGTCGCCCTTGGCAAAGGCCCCCGTCTTTTTGAGGAAGCCCTCCGTCTTGTCAGAATTGCAAAGGTCCGCCGATGCGCACACCATGTTGCCCACCTGCTCTGCGAGCAGGCCCAAGCAGTCGTGCGAGGCGTTGCGCGTGGGTGCATCCCTTTTCACGGCCAACGCGCTCCAGTCCACCATGGGCGGCTCCTTCGAGAACCACTTGGCCATCTTCTCCGCCTTTTCCGGGTTGGCCTTGGCCCATTCAGCCTCTTCGGCCTTGCGGCGGGCGGCTATCTTGCGCAGCATTTCCCTGCGTGCGGCATACATCTCCTCCACCTCGGGGAACACCTTGAACGGGTCTTCGGGATCACCTCCCAGATTCAATATGGAATTGCGCGTGGCGGCCTCGCCGAGCGGTGCGCCGTGCGTGCGCACGTCTCCCTCGTAGCTTGTGCCGTCAGCCTGGCGAGCTCCCTTGGCCATCACGGTGTGGCCCACTATCAGCGTGGGGCGGCCGTTGGGCTTGCCGGCGGTTTTCAGGGCTTCGCGCACCTGGTCGGCATCATTGCCGTCTATCTCTATAACGTTCCAGTTCCATGCGCGGTACTTGGCCGCCACGTCCTCATCGTCCACCTCGCCGCACATCGTAGAGAGCTGCACCTCGTTGGCATCGTAGAACATCACGAGGTTGTCCAACCCGAGGTAGCCTGCCAGGCGGCCTACTCCCTGGGAAATTTCCTCCTGCACCCCCCCGTCAGAAATGTAAGCGTACACCTTGTGCTGCATCACGCTGCGGCCGAGCCGGGCTTCAAGGAACTTCTCCGCCAGGGCTGCGCCGGCCGCGTATGCGTGGCCTTGGCCCAACGGGCCGGAGGTGTTCTCTATTCCGCGCTCCGGGTTCACTTCCGGGTGTCCGGGCGTGGCCGAACCCCATTGGCGGAACTCCTTGAGCTCGTCCATAGTGAACCGGCCTTGCAGTGCGAGGGCCGAGTAGAGCATGGGCGACATGTGGCCGGGGTCGAGGAAGAACCTGTCCCTGCCCGTCCAGCAGGGATATTCCGGGTCGTACACAAGGAACTCCGAGAAGAGCACATTTATGAAGTCCGCCCCCCCCATGGCCCCGCCGGGATGCCCCGACTTGGCCTTTTCAACCATGGCAGCGGCCAATATGCGTATGTTGTCCGCCGCCCGGTCCATTGTTTTTTTATCGTGCATAGTATGTTGTGGGCCTGTCCCGGCCTTTATTTTACGCTAAACTTGAAAGTGGTGAGGTATGTCTGCTTTTCACCGGGCTTAACCACCGGCGGGTTGAATCCCTTGTGGTTGAAAGCGTCAGGGTATTGCTGCGGAGCTATCATGACGCCCGAACGCTTTGGGTAAGTTACACCGCCCTTGCCCTTCACCCCGGCGCCGAAGCCGTTTGATGTGTAGGCCTGCAAACCGGGGGCGTTGGTGAACACCTCCATGTACACGCCGGTCTCCTGCGAGTATAGGCTCGCGGCCACCTTGCTGGTGTTTCCGGCCTTGCCGTCGTAGGTGTTCAGGCACCAGTAATGGTTGAAGCCCCCGGCGTATTTCACCTGCTGGAACGAAGTGTCCGCTATGCTCTCGTACAGGGCGTGGCGCTTGGTGAAGTCGAGCGGCGTGCCGTAAACGTCCCTCAGCTCTCCGGTTGGCACGAGCGTGGTGTCCACCGTGGCGAACTTGTCCGCGTTGATGTGCATCACCATGTTGGTGCAAGGCTGTGCGGCGTTGCCCATCAGGTTGAAGTATATGTGCGGCGCTGGGTTCAGGGCCGTGGCCTTGTCGGCCGTGGCTTCCACCTTGCATTCCAAGGCGTTGTCGTCCGTAAGGGTGTAGGTTACCTTGGCGTCCACGTTGCCGGGCAGTCCGCCCTCTCCGTCCCCGGCCTTGATGGTCAGCACGAGGGTTTTCTCATCCGGCTGTGCCGCATCGAACACCCGCCACTGCCAGCCGTCCCGTCCGCCGTCCACGTAGTTCTTGCCGCAGTTGGCTTCAAGGGAAACCTTCTCCCCTCCTATCTCCGCTGTCCCCTTGGCCAGCAGGCCGGAGTAGCGGCCCACGAGCGCGCCCATGTCCCGGGCCGCCGATGCGGTGTCCATATACTGCGCTATGTTGTCGTGGCCCAGCACCACGTCCACTGCCTGGTTGTTGTTGTCGTTGGCCATCAGCGACACCACCCTGGCCCCGTAGTTGGTGATGCACACCTCCATGCCGGCCTCGTTCTTCAAGGTGAATAGCTGCACTTTCTTGCCGTTTGCGGTGGTGTCGAAAGCCTCGGGGGAAAGCCCGGAGAGAGTCCCCCCGCCGGAGCCGCACGACTGCGTGGCGGCGGCGGCCACTGCGGCCGCGAAAAGCAATGTGGCTGTCTTTTTCATGTTTCGGTTGGTTTTACGTTTGCCAAAGTTACACATTATTTCATTGTCCCTCTTTGTTTTGCCCCCCGCCGCGGCGTTTGCGCCCCTCCGGCTTCTTGCCGCGGCTTTCCACGTGGCGGCCTTTAGGTGCGGGTTTCCCCTGCCTACCCCCGCGCCCGTGGCCGCCTGCGGGCCTTGCCGCAGGCTTGTAGGCGGGCTGGTCCCCAAGGCCTTCGGGCAAGGGCAGCTTCTCCACCTCCTTGCCCAGGAACTTCTCTATGGCCATGAAGGCCTTCACGTCGTTTTCGTTCACGAAAGTCAGCGCCCGTCCGTCCCTGTCGGCCCTGGCGGTGCGCCCTATGCGGTGCACATAGTCTTCGGCATCGTGCGGCACGTCATAGTTCAGCACCATGGCTATGTCGTCTATGTCTATGCCCCGCGAGAGGATGTCCGTGGCCACGAGCACGTCCACCTGCCCGCTCTTGAAGCGGAACATCACCTCGTCCCTCTCGGCCTGCGAGAGGTCGCTGTGCATCTCCCCGCTGTTTATCCTCATCCTAAGCAGTGCCCGGTGTATGTCTTTCACCTTGGTCTTCTTGCCGGAGAATATTATGACGCGCTTCAGCGTGTCGGCCTTGAACATGTGCCTTATTATCCCGAGCTTCTGCGCCTCGTGGCACACGTAGGCCCCCTGCCTTATCTTCTCCGCGGGCTTGCTGACGGCGAGCTTCACCTCCACGGGGTCCTTGAGCAGTGTGCGCGCCAGCTGCCCTATCTTGTCCGGCATGGTGGCCGAGAACATTATTGTCTGGCAGGTGGGCGGCAGCTGCCTGGCTATGGACATGATGTCTTCGGAGAAGCCCATGTCGAGCATGCGGTCCGCCTCGTCCAGCACGAAGAACGACACCCTGGAGAAGTCCACGTAGTCCAGCTGCATGTGCGATATGAGCCTGCCCGGGGTGGCTATCACCACGTCGGCCCCCAGCTTGAGCGAGGTCATCTCCTGGTTGAATCGCACCCCGTCGTTTCCCCCGTACACGGCCACGCTTCCCACGTTGTCAAGGTAGTAGCCGAAGCCCTGCATGGCCTGGTCTATCTGCTGAGCCAGCTCTCGCGTGGGCGACATTATAACGCAGTTGATGGCGTCTTCGGGGTAGTCCCCGCTGTCGAGCATGGAGAGTATCGGCAGCAGGTATGCCGCCGTCTTGCCGGTGCCGGTCTGCGCCACGCCCATCACGTCCCTGCCGGCGAGGATGTGTGGTATGCACCTCTCCTGCACGGGCGTGCAGGTGTCGAAGCGCATGTCGTAGAGCGCGTCGAGTATGTTGTCGTTGAGGTCTAATTCGTCAAAAAACACTTTGTCTGCTTGTTTACTTTGTTAGTTTGGGGCGCTGCGGTAGCAGAAGTAGGCCACCACTGCGAATATTATGTTCGGAATCCATGCCGCGAGCATCGGCGGCGTGTCCGCGTTTATGGCGAACGTGGCCGATACGGTCTGCAACATTATGTAGGCGAAGCTCAGCGCCAGGCCTATGCCAAGGTACATGCCCATGCCCCCCTTGCGCTTGCGCGAGGATAGCGACAGGCCTATTATCGTCAGTATGAACGAGGCGAACGAGGAGGCTATCCTCTTGTGGTATTCCACCTGGTACTGCACCACGTTGCCGCTGCCGCGCCCTATCTGCTTGGATATGTAGTCGCGCAGCTCGCCGCTGGTGAAGGTCTCCTGCTGGCCCTTGGAGTAGACCAGGTCGGCGGGCTCCATCAGTATGGTGGTGTCCTTGGAGGCCCCCGAGGTGATGTGTTCCCTAAGGCCGCGCAGCCGCCGCTCCTTCCAGTTGGATATGGTCCACTTGTTGCGGCTGTCGGATATGGTGTCGTACTGTATCTCCATGGCCGTGAGGTGGCTCACGAGCTTCTTGTTCTCAAACTTGTCCAGGGAGAAGCCGTAGCCGCGCTTGGAGTTGTTGTCGTAATGCTGCATATAGGCTATAATCCCCTTTCCCACTTGCAGTTGCACGTTGTCCGCCGCAGTGTTCCTGCGCTTGTTCTTGTACTTGGTCTCAAAGTCCTGCCTCACCACCGTGCCGTGGGGTATGACGTAGGCCGAGAGGTAGTAAGACAGCGCCGATATCAGCACGCACGACAGCATGTAGGGCCTCATGAGCCTTTTCATTGACACCCCGGAGGCCAGCAGGGCTATTATCTCGGAGTTGCCGGCCATCTTGGAGGTGAAGAATATCACGGCTATGAAGACGAACAGCGGACTGAAAAGGTTGGCGAAGTAAGGTATGAAATTGAGGTAGTAGTCCACCACGATGGCCCTGAGCGGGGCGTGGTACTGGGCGAACTTGGCCAGGTTCTCGTTCACGTCGAAGACTATGCTTATCGATATGATGAGGGCTATGGAGTAGACGTAGGTGCCGAGGAACTTCCTTATGATGTACCAGTCCATCCTCCTTATGCCGGGCAGCCGGCGGCGCCTTAGCCCGCCAAAGGCCTTCCCGGCTCGTCCGGCCGCCCTGGCTGCCCAGCCCGCGTGGCGTGCCGTCCAGCGTGCCGCCTTGTACCGGCGGCGGTGTCGTCTCAGGCGTGCGTATTCCATTTCCTGTCAGAGTCTGCGTCCGAGTTGTTCCACTGCGGCCTTTTTCCACTGCGCGAAGTCGCCGGCGAGGATGTGCTTCCTTGCGTCGGCGGCCAGCCTGAGGTAGAATTCCAGGTTGTGTATGCTGGCTATCTGCATGGCCAGCAGCTCCTTGGCCTTGAAGAGGTGGTGCAGGTAGGCCTTGGTGTGCGTGCGGCTGGTGTGGCAGCCCTCCGGGTCTATGGGCGTGAAGTCCCGCTCCCACTTCTTGTTGCGCATGTTCATCACCCCGCCGTAGGTGAAGAGCGTGGCGTTGCGTCCGTTGCGCGTGGGCATCACGCAGTCGAACATGTCCACCCCGCGCGCTATGCCTTCGAGGATGTTCTGCGGCGTTCCCACCCCCATGAGGTACCGCGGCTTGTCCTTGGGCAGTATTTCGTTTACCACCTCCACCATCCCGTACATCACTTCCGTGGGTTCGCCCACGGCCAATCCGCCTATGGCGTTGCCGTCCGCGCCCATGTCGGCCACCCGCTTGGCGGCCTCGCGCCTGAGGTCCTCATAGGTGCAGCCCTGCACTATGGGGAATAGGCTCTGGGCGTGGCCGTAGAGCGGCCCGGTTTCCTGAAAGCGCTTCCAGCAGCGGTCCAACCAGCGGTGCGTAAGAGCCAGGCTGCGTGCCGCATACGCTTTGTCGCTCCGCCCCGGCGGGCATTCGTCAAAGGCCATGACAATGTCCGCCCCGATGGCCCGCTGTGTGTCCACCACGTTTTCCGGCGTGAAGAAGTGGCGGCTGCCGTCTATGTGCGAGCGGAACTCGCAGCCCTGCTCGGTAAGCTTGCGTATGCCCGTGAGGGAGAACACCTGGAAGCCGCCCGAGTCCGTCAGTATGGGCCCGTCCCAGCCGATGAAGCGGTGCAGTCCGCCGGCCATGCGCAGGGTCTCCGTGCCGGGGCGCAGGTAGAGGTGGTAGGTGTTGCCCAATATGATGCGTGCGCCCACCTCGCCGCGCAGTTCGCCGAAGTGCACCCCCTTTACGCTGCCGCAGGTGCCCACGGGCATGAATATGGGCGTGGGTATGTCGCCGTGGGCCGTGGCGAGCGTGCCTGCCCTGGCCTCCGTGGCCGTGTCTGTGCCTTGTATGGTGAAGTTCATTCCGCCTTTCCGCAGTTTTCTTCCTCCACGGATAGGTCCACGGGGTTGTCCACCTTCTCCCCCGTGAGGGCGAAGGCTAGCACGTCTCCCACGTTTTCCACATAGTGGAAGCTTACCCCGGCGAGGTAGCAGGCGGGTATCTCCTCAATATCTTTCCTGTTGTCCCCGCAGAGCACTATGTCTGTGATGCCGGCCCTCTTGGCGGCCAGTATCTTCTCCTTTATCCCCCCCACGGGCAGCACCTTGCCGCGCAGGGTTATCTCGCCCGTCATGGCCAGGTTGGCCCTCACCTTGCGCTGCGTAAGGGCCGAGGCCAAGGATGTGGCTATGGTGATGCCGGCCGAGGGGCCGTCTTTCGGCGTGGCCCCCTCGGGCACGTGTATGTGTATGTTCCACTGGTCGAAGACCCTGTGGTCCACGCCGAGCTGCCCGGCGTGCGCCTTTATGTATTCCAGGGCTATCACGGCAGACTCCTTCATCACCTCGCCCAGGTTGCCGGTGAGCGTGAGCTTGGCGGCGCGGCCCTTGCTCAGCGAGGTCTCTATGAAGAGTATCTCCCCGCCCACGCTGGTC
>R18__coassemble_1502_pt1 | contig 27147 bp, 27 predicted proteins | sample R18__metabat2_low_PE_037 | metagenome-assembled genome bin R18
GGGAAAGAAGGGGTAAGCTGGCGGCCCCTTGTTACAGTGGGTAACGGTTGGGTTGTGAAATAAAGACGCCACTCCGCATGGCGGGCTTTATTCCCGCCAATGCGGAGTGGCGTTTGCTGTTGGGGGCAATCCCCGGGCTGTTTCAGTACAGGTGGAAGATCCGCTCCATAGGCTGCCATTTCTCCCCGGAGGAGGCTCCCGGCCGACAGCGTTGGAACGCCGCCACGAAGTCTTCCCACTCGGCCTGCCTCGGCAGTGTGGCGAGCCTTGCCATGGCCCCGTCCCAGTCGAAACCGGCCGGTGCTTCGGCCACCATCACGAGCTTGTTGCCGGCGATGTAAATCTCCATTTCCAGTATCCCCACGGCCCTGATGCCTTCCCCTATCTCCTTCCAGAAGTGTTCACGCGAGTGCGCCTTGCGGTACTCGGCTATAAGCCGGCTGTCGTCTTGCAGTTCCAAGGCCTGGCAGAAGCGCTGCGTGGGCATGCCGAACCTCCTTGTGTCGTATCCTTGTGGCATAGTGTCTGTGTGTTTTCGTTGCCGTCCCTTTTCCTCTCCCTACCCTATCGGGTTCCAGCCCTGGGCTTTCAGTTCAAACTCCGCCCCGTCCCGGCTCACGAGCACCTTCCCCAGTTCCGGCCTCGTGATATGGCCGATGAGCCTGATGTCCTCTGCGGCCTCTATTTTTGCGTGGTCGCCTATCGGCACGGTGAACAGCAGTTCGTAGTCCTCCCCGCCGTTCAGGGCGCAGGTGGTAACGTTCATGTTGAGTTCCTCCGCGGCGAGTGCCGCCTGGTAGTCCACGGGTATGTTTTTCTCGTAGATGCGGCAGCCGCAGCCGCTCTGCTTGCAGATGTGCATCAGTTCGCTGCTTAGCCCGTCCGAGATGTCTATCATGGCGGTGGGTTTTATTCCCATTTCGGCCAAGCTGCGCACAATGTCGCCCCTCGCCTCGGGGCGTATCTGCCTTTCTATGAGGTATTCCCTGCCGGCGAATTCGGGGCTGAAGCCCGCCATGGAGGCCTCGGCGGCTTCCGCTCCCTTTTTCTTGCGCGCTTCGTCCAATTGCTGGTAGTAGATGTTCTTCTCCCTTTCAAGCAGTTGCAGGCCGAGGTAGGCCGCCCCGAGGTTTCCCGACACGCACACTAGGTCGGTGTCTTGCGCCCCGCTGCGGCGCACTATGGAGTCTTTCGGGGCGTCCCCTATGCAGGTGATGCTTATTGCCAGGCCGGTGTACGAAGAGGTGGTGTCTCCCCCCACTATGTCCACTCCCCACTTTTGGCAGGCCTGCCGCAGGCCGAGGTACAGCGCCTCGGTGTCTTCCACGGAGAAGCGCTTGTCTATGGCCAGGCTCACGAGCATTTGGCGCGGTGTGCCGTTCATGGCGAATATGTCGCTGATGTTGACCGTGGCGGCCTTGTAGCCGAGGTGTTGCAGCGAGATGTAGGTGAGGTCGAAGTGCACCCCCTCCATCAGCATGTCTGTGGTGGCGAGCACTTCCGTGGCTGGGTAGCTCATTGCCGCGCAGTCGTCCCCCACCCCTATCGTGGTGGATTGCTGCTGCGGCTTGCATGGGGCGGTAAGGCGGTCTATCAGGCCGAACTCCCCCAGGGTCTTTATGTCGGCCATGGTTCAGGAGCGCCTTATCATTTCCCTCATTATCTCCGTCATCCTGGGCTGTGCGGCGTTGGCGGCCTGCTGCACCTCCTCGTGGCTCACCTCCACGGCTTCACCCTCCAAGCCGAGGTCCGTTATGATGCTCATGCCGAAGACCTTTATGCCGCAGTGCCGGGCCACGATCACCTCCGGCACGGTGCTCATCCCCACCGCGTCCCCGCCGAGGCGGTGGTACATGCGGTATTCCGCCGGGGTCTCGAATGTTGGCCCCTGCACTCCCACGTACACTCCGCTGACGAGCCTTATGCCCTTTTCTTCGGCTATGCCGCGTGCGAGCTTCACAAGGGCTGCGTCGTAGGCCTCGTGCATGTCTGGGAAACGCGGGCCGGTGGGCAGGTTGCGGCCTCGCAGGGGGTGTTCTGGGAAGAAGTTGATATGGTCCGTTATCACCATGAGGTCCCCTATTCGGAACGAAGGATCCATGCCTCCGGATGCGTTGGATACGAAGAGGGTCTCAATGCCAAGTTCGTACATCACCCTCTGGGGGAATGTAACCTCCTGCATGGAGTAGCCCTCGTAGTAGTGGAAGCGGCCCTCCATAGCCATGATGTCCTTCCCCCCGAGACGGCCGAAGATGAGCCTGCCCGCGTGGCCCTCCACGGTGGACACGGGGAAATGTGGTATGTCCTTGTAGTCGAAGTGGTAGGTGTCAGTTATTTCTGAAGCTAATTGTCCGAGGCCCGTTCCGAGTATGATCGCGGTTTTTGGGCTTGTGGACATCCTTTGCCTTAGCCAGGCCGCCGTTTCTTTGATTTTTCCGTACATAGGTGTTTATGGTTTCGTTGAATTTCTCTTTCTGTCCGTGCATGAACTCCACCCTCACCTCCAAGGCGTAGGCTGCGGCGAGGGCTTCCGCCGGCAGGCCGGCCCCGGCGAGCCTTGTGGCGTCTTTCTCCGTGGTTATTATCCGCTTTGGCGCCGGCATGGCTGCGAACTCCTCTCCTATGCGCCCTGCGTCCTTTGCGGTGAAGCGGTGGTGGTCGGGGAATGCCATGTGGCGTATGGACGGGAATAGCTGTCGGAGGTCGTCCAACATGTGGCCAGGCGCGGCTATCCCGGTAACGAGCAGTATGTTTTCCGCGCTCGGCACGCTATCGAGCGGCTGCGCCTTGCCTCCGGCCACGGGGCAGAGCGAGCCGTATTCCATGTGCGTGAAATAGAGCTTTTGGTAAGGGAAGAGGTCCAAGGCCTTGCTCACCACGCGGCATTCCATGGGCGTGATGTCCCCGGGGCACTTGGTTACCACCACTATGTCCGCCCGGCTTTTGCCGCTGGCCGGCTCGCGAAGGCGTCCAGCCGGCAGCAGTTCGTCGTAGGCGAAGAGCCGGCGGTAGTCTGTAAGCAGGATGTTTAGACCGGGCTTTACGTAGCGGTGCTGGTAGGCATCGTCCAGGACCACGGCCCCGGTGTCCCTTGTTTCCTTGTCTGTGGTGAGGCGCTCTATTCCCTGCCTGCGGTCGTTGCACACTGCCACGTGCGCCCACGGCAGTTTCCTCTTCATCTGGCAAGGTTCGTCACCAATCTCTTCCGCCGTCGGCGCTGCCCCGGCCAAAACATATCCCTTGGTGCGGCGCTTGTATCCCCGCGAGAGTATGGCCACCTGCGCCTTTCCTTTCAGCAGCCTTGCTATGTATTCCACGTGCGGGGTCTTGCCGGAGCCGCCCACGGCAATGTTTCCCACGGCTATCACGGGCAGCGTGTAGCGCCGAGACTTGAGCGCCCCGGCGTCGAATAGCTTGTTCCTCAGCCACACGGCCGCCCCGTAGATCCGGCTTAAAGGCAGCAGCCAGCGGTTGACCTTGACGGAATGCGCCTCAGTCCTCAACCTCCGCTCCATGGCGTTCACATGGGTGTTATCGAGGTGTTATCCTGAAAAGCATGCGAGCCTGTACAGCGTCCGCCGAGCCTATGCCGTTAAGCAGGCCGAGCGGCTCGTAAAGGGGGCCGAGGGCTCCGCGCGCCCTTGCGTCCAGATAGTTGCCGGCTGGGTCGGAGCCGAATATCATTTCCGTCCATCCGGCCTTGCCAGGGTAGTATGCGGTGTGGTATTCCTCCACCTTGGCAAGCTGTGCGGCCTTGGCCACGGCCTTGTCAAGGCCCCCAATGCCGTCTACGAGCTTGGCCCCCACCGCATCGCAGCCGAGCCACACCCTGCCCTGGGCCACGGCTTCGGCCTGTGCTATGGTGAGCTTCCTACCCTCGGCCACACGGCTGCGGAACAGGGCGTAGCCGCGGTCTATGTAGCGTCCTGCCTTGTCCATCTCCTCCTGCGTCATCGGGCGTGCCGCGGTGCCGTACAGGCTGTTGCGGTTGGTCTTCACCTCGTCGAACTTCACCCCGAGCTTTTCCGTAAGCAGTCCGCTTATGTCAGGGAACATGCCGAAGATGCCAATGCTTCCTGTGAGCGTGGTGGCTTCGGCGAAGATGTGGTTGGCCGGGCAGCTTATGTAGTAGGCGCCCGAAGCGGCCATGCCCCCCATTGACACCACCACGGGCTTTTCCTTTCTCAGCTCCTTGACCGACCGCCAAATCTGCTCCGAGGCGTAGGCGCTGCCGCCGCCCGAGTTGACCCTCAGCACAACTGCCTTTACGTCTTCGTCCTCGGCAAGCCGCGCCAGGTCCTTGCACACGTCCTCCGCCGCAATGCAGTCAGCCGCCCCAACGTTCTGTTTCTTGCTGGCCACGATATCCCCGCAGGCGTAGTACACGGCTATCTCGTCTCCCTTGGCTTCGTCTTTGTCGGCCGCAGCAAGCATGCCCTGCACGGACACTTGCGGAATATCCTCATCCTCTTCCAGTCCCAGGAGACCCCTCACTTCCGCCTTCACCTCGTCGTAGTAGAGGGTCTTGTCCACGAGTTTCATGCCTATGTAGTCCCTGGTGTCGTTGAACACTATCAGGCTGTCCGCCCATTTGTTAAGGCTTTCCACCCCCACTTTGCGGCTCTTGGAGACCGCCTTGCACATTTCCCCCCATATTCCGCCTATCATCCTGGCGGTCTGCTCCCGGTTGGCCGGGCTCATTGCGTCTGCGGTGAACGTCTCCGGGGCGCTCTTGTAGCTGCCCACCTTCATCACTTGCATCTTCACCCCGAACTTGCCCATGAGGTCTTTCAGGTAGTATGGCTGTGCGCCTATGCCGTGCCAGTCTATCTGCCCATACGGGTTTATCGCCACCTTGTCGGCCGCCGATGCCACGTAGTACCCCCCCTGCGTGTAGGTGTCCGAGTAGGCCAGGACCCACTTACCGCTGCTGCGGAAGTCTTCCAGCGCCCGGCGCAGGGCTTGCAGCGTGGCGTATGAATCGGCGGTGAAAGCCCCGGTTTCCAGGTATATGCCCTTGATGTTGTCGTTGCGCTTGGCCTTGGATATGGCCTCTACGACATCGTCTATACCGGTGGAAGCCAGCGCGCCGCCGAACAAGCCCCCGAACGGCGCCTCTGCCGAACGCTCTTGCAGGCTGCCGCCGAGGGTTATGGACAGCACGGAGTTTTCCTCCACAGGCTGCGCCGCCCCGGAAGAGGCTATCATGCCTATCACGGACATGAATGCGAAAGCCGACATTATGATGGAAAACACGAAAAGGCCCACGACCGTGGCGGCCACGTTTTTCAGAAAGCTGTTCATCTTGCAGGTGTTTTGCGGCGCTCTGCCGCGCCTTGTTTGTACATGTTTCCGCAAAGTTACCAAAACGCAGCCGAAAGCCCCGCCGCAAGTGTAAAAAAGCCTTATCTTCGCAAACATACGACTTACTTGCTACGTAGGAATGATAGACAGTGCCACAATAGAGAAGATAAAGGGGGCGGCAGACATACTCGATGTCGTGGGGGAGTTTGTTACGCTTCGCAAGAGCGGCGCCAACTACAAGGGGCTGTGCCCATTCCATGACGAGAAGACCCCGTCGTTCGTGGTGTCGCCGGCACGCGGCACGTGCCACTGCTTCGGGTGCGGCAAGGGCGGCAACCCTGTGGGCTTCATTATGGAACACGAACAGCTCACCTACCCGGAGGCCCTGAAGTGGCTGGCCCGGAAATACGGCATAGAGGTGAGGGAGAGGGAACTCTCCGGGGAGGAAAAGCGGCAGGAAAGAGCCCGCCAGAGCATGTTCATCGTGAACGAATGGGCAGCCGGGTACTTCTCTATGTTGCTGCGTGAAGACCCGGCAGGGCGTGCTGTGGGCATGCAATACTTCCGCGAGAGGGGATTCCGGGACGACGTGGTGGAGAAATTCCAGCTCGGATACGACCTGCCGGACAGGCACGCCTTGGCGGCTGCAGCCAAGGCTAAGGGATACAACACAGACTACCTGAAAGCCACCGGCCTTTGCTACGGGAACGACCGTGGCGAACTGATAGACCGCTTCGCCGGCAGGGTGGTTTTCCCCTGGGTGGGGGTGAGCGGAAAGGTGGTGGGCTTCGGCGGCCGCCTACTCGACTCGCGCACCAAGGGCGTGGCGCAGAAGTATGTGAACTCGCCGGATTCGGACATCTACCACAAGGACCGAGAACTATACGGCATATACCAGGCCAAGAAAGCCATAGCCAAGGAAGACCGGGTCTTTATGGTGGAGGGGTACACGGACGTGGTGGCCATGCACCAGTGCGGCATAGAGAACGTTGTGGCCAACTCAGGCACGGCGCTTTCCGTGCACCAAGTGAGGATGCTGCGCCGCTTCACATACAACGTGGTGCTGCTCTACGACGGCGACGAGGCCGGCATACACGCTGCCATGCGCGGCACGGACATGATGCTCGCCGAGGGCATGAACATAAAGGTGGTGGTGCTGCCCGGTGGGGAAGACCCGGACAGCTTCGCAAGGAAGCACACCGCAGCCGACTTCCGCAGGCACATGGAGGAGAGCCAGGCCGACTTCATACAATTCAAGACCGACCTGCTGCTCAAAGGGGTTACCGACCCGGTGAAACGGACGGAGGCGGTCAACTCCATATTGAAAAGCGTATCGGTGGTGCCTGACCCCATACTGCGTGCAACCTACCTGCACGAGTGTTCTTACCGGCTCGGACTGCCGGAAAGCACGTTGGTGAATTCCATGAACCGCCTGATAGGCAATTCCAAGGGGGCAAAGCAGTCTGCCCCGGCTCAGGGTGTCCTACCCACCCGTACCGAAAGCCGCGAGGGGAAAGACCGCACACTGGAGCTCATGATAGCGCGGATGGTGGTGAAACACGGCACGGAGGTGGTGGCGGAGAACGTGGACAATGGGGACGGCTCGGCGGGAGACCTGACCGTGGCCCGGTACATACAGCTGAGCATGCAGGCGGACGGCCTTGAACTGCAAGACCGAGCCTGCCGCACAATATTGGAGGAAGCCGCAGCGAAACACCCCGGGGAAGGGTTTTCCACCGAGGGGTACTTTGTACACCACTCGGACATAGAGGTGAGCCAAGCGGCCACAAAACTGGCCGAGGACAGCGTGCAGCTGTGCAAGAGCTTGCAACCCACATACGACCGTGAGAAACTGCTGCAAGACGCCGAACACCTTATGTACGACTTCAAAAGGCAATATGTGGAACGGCGAGTGGCTGCGATAAAGGACGAAATGGCCAAGACAGCCGACCCGGCGGAGAGGATGCGCCTGATGAAGGAATACAAGGAAGCCTGCGACTTGCGAAACAGCATAGCCAAGAAAGTCGGTGGGAGCGTGATAACGTAGGCAGTGTATGGAGTTTGGCTGGTATTACGCGGCAAAGGCTGCGTACATGTTCCTGGCCGTGCTGGCCATGGGCAAAATTCTGCTTGAAAACAGGCAGCCGGCCAAGACCATGGCGTGGCTTCTCGTGCTTAGCTTCATGCCCTGGCTCGGACTGCCGCTATACTTCTTCTTCGGCCGTAACCGCAGGAAGGAACGCTACATTAGCCGGCGAAGCCTGAAACAGATTTCCAAGAGGAGCAGCCCGGGGGTGTCCCCATGCAATCGGGAGCTACTCGGCGACACTCCCGCCAAGCTTTTTGAAAAGCAGGGTATGCCGGCCGTCTCTGAGGGTAATACCGCAGAGACATTCACCACAGGGCGTGCCTTTTTCGCCTCGATGATAGCAGGAATATGCTCCGCCAAGCACCATGTGCACTTATCGACTTACATAATGGCGGACGATGCCCTGGGCCGGCTTGTGGCCGACACCTTATCCGATGCTGCGGCACGCGGGGTGGAAGTGAGGGTGGTTTATGACGATGTGGGCTGCTGGAAACAGCCTGACGGACTTTTTGAGCGGATGCGCAGGCAAGGGGTGGAGGTGCATTCCTTCATGCCGGTGAGGTTCCCTTCGCTCACAGGGAAGGTGAACTACCGCAACCACCGCAAGATGTGCGTCATAGACGGGGCCGTGGGGTATATAGGGGGTATGAATATTGCAGCGAGGTATGTGGGAGCAGGCGGGGAAAGGCCGTGGAGGGACACACATGTGATGTTGAAAGGGTCAGTGGTGCATTCGCTGCAAAGTGCCATATTGGCCGACTGGTATTTCGTGGATAGGACTATCGTCTCCGGGCCTAAATACTACCGGGCAGGGGTCAACGCAGCGGATGGCTGCCTTGCCCAGGTGGTAACGGGAAGCCCGGTGGCGGAAGCCCCACTCCTAATGCAGGGCTACATGTCCGTCATAGCCGGTGCCAAGAGGTACGTGTACATAGAGACTCCGTATTTCCTACCGACCGAACCGGTGATGCAGGCTCTTTGCGCGGCGGCCCAGTCCGGAGTGGATGTCAGGGTGATGGTGCCTATGGATGGAGACGGGGTCGTAACAAGACTTGCGGCACGCTCCTATTTGAGGCAGGCTGCGGAGGCCGGGGTGGAAGTGCTTATGTATTCTGACGGCTTCAACCACAGCAAGATACTCGTTAGCGACGACCGCATTTGCACCTGCGGGAGCGCCAATGTGGATTTCAGAAGCTTTGAAAACAACTTTGAAGCCAACGTCTTTTTCTACGGAGGATATATGCCGGCTAAGCTCAGGGATGTTTTCATGGAGGACGCCTTGAAATGCACAAACCTGAAAGAAACACGGCTGTGGATGGAACACGGCATTTTGAAACGGCTTACAGAGTCTGCGCTGCGGCTTCTTTCGCCACTATTGTAACACGGTCTCCCATCAATACTTTACAAACAAAAATGAGGGTGCGCCAAATTTGGCGCACCCTCTTGTGTGGCAATAAGCCTTTGCTTAGTCTTCCACGGGGGAGAAATCGTCTTTCCCCACCCCGCATATCGGGCAGAGCCAGTCTTCCGGTATGTCTTCAAACGCCGTTCCCGGTGCTATTCCGCTGTCCGGATCTCCCTCTGCCGGGTCGTAAATGTACCCGCATGTTTCGCACAAATACTTTTTCATGTCTGTGTTGCTTAGTTGGTTTGTATGATATGTTTCCTTATAGCCTTCGCCAATAGCTCCTCTGTCTTGGCCGCTATGGCCTCGGGGGCTATCCCCTCTATGCAGGCGTAGTCGCCGCGTATGCATTCCTTGTTGCCGAACGTGGAGCAGGGGCGGCAGGGCATTTTAAGTTGCACTGCATAGTCTTCGCTCTGCCCCCATCCCATGAATCCCGACAGTGGGTGCGTTGCCCCCCACACGCTCACCACCGGCGTGCCGGCGAGAGAAGCCAAATGCATGTTCGCGCTGTCCATGCACACCATGGCGTCAAGCATTCCCATGGCCGCCACTTCTCCCATCAATGTCCCGGCGAGCGGCGTGGCGTATGTAATCCTTCCGTCTTCGCAGGCCCATTCTTCCAAAGCTTGCGGTTCGCGCCGCCCACCACCGAACAGGAAAATCCTCCTCTGCGGCCTGTTTCCGAGCAACAGCCTTGCCACATGTTTCATTTTTTCAAGTGGATAGGCCTTGCCCTTGTGCGCAGCAAAAGGAGCTATCCCTATCCACTGCCATCCGTCCTCCTTGGACGACATCGGTTTCGGCAAGTGATATTCCATACTCTTTCCTGCGGAGAATATTGTCTTGAAATCCACCTCCACCGGATAGCCGAGTTTGCCGAGCACATCGGAATAGTTTTCAAAAGGCGACGGTTGCCGCTGCATCACCTTGGCCGACCTTGCTGTGAGCCTTTTGCGTCCGCTGCGGTGCTTGTCTATGTGCGCCACCTTGCAGTTGCATAGGTTGAACCTCATGCGGAGGTAGTGCGAGCGCAGCACCCCATGGAAGTCTGCCACAGCAGTGAAATGCTTGGCGGCAAGTCTCTTGTACAGCTTGTTTATTCCACCTATGCCCTTGTATTCCGAAGAGAGATCAGCTCCCATGAACGACACATTGTCCGCCAACCCGGTGAAAAGCTCCTTGGCGGAAGGCCTGCTCAGCATGGTTATCCTTATGCCTGGGTATCGCTTGGCCAGCGATGCCACCACCGGCACGGCCATGGCTATGTCTCCCAGTGCGGAGAAGCGTATTATGAGCAGCCGTTCTTGCTTCATTCCTTATCAGCCTCGCTTGTACAACACCGGGTTTGTATCCGGGTCGTTGTACATTTTCATCTGTTTGTATGTCTTCATCACCCTGCGCCCCGCAGCAATGTCTTCCACAAGGCGGTCTATGGCTTCCGAGAGGTCGGCGTGCTGCTCTTCCAGCACAGCGAGCCTTGCCCGGCATTTGGCGCGGTGTTCCTCGGAAGCGCCGTCTCGCCCAGCCTGCTCCCTCATGTGCCACAGTTTAAGTTCAAGGATGGAAAGGCGGTCCACCGCCCACGCAGGGCTTTCCGTGTTCATATAAGCCCCTGGCTGCATTTCCACTCCGCCGTACTTCCACATGAACCAGTCGTCTATTTCCTCCACCATGTCTGTGCGGTCTTGGTTTGACTTGTCTATGCGCCTTTTTATGCCGAGGGCTTCGGCGGGGTCTATCCCCGGGTCGCGTATGATGTCTTCCAAGTGCCACTGCACGGCATCTATCCAGCACTTGGCGTATAGTTTGTGTTCAACAGTGCCGGTTGCGAACGGGTTGCGCCCCTCCGCGTTTATGTCGTCTTCAACGTGGTAGTCAGCCACGGCCCTGCCGAACACTCCGGCGCACATCTTTGCAAATGCCATTGGTGTGTGTTGTGGTTTTGTTTTAGGCAAAAGTAACATTTATGCATTTTGCCACGAAGTTTCCCCTTGTGTTTTTTGCCAAAAGCGGCCGTTCATAGGTGCGGTCAACGCTGCAATCCTCCGCCCATCACACGCAGCATGGCAAGGGCTTCGTCCTCCTCGCGCTCCATGATTTCACGCTCGCCCGGCCCCTTGTCCCCTATGCCGCACAAGTGCAATATGCCGTGTATGACGACCCTGTGCAGCTCTTCCACATAGTCCTTACCGAACAGGGCCGCATTGCTCGCCACGGTGTCAAGGCTTATCACGAGGTCGCCGTTTATCGTTGACCCATCGGTGTAGTCAAACGTTATGATGTCCGTGTAATAATCGTGGCCGAGATACTCCCTGTTGGTTTTAAGAATCTCCTCGTCTCCCACGAACATGTAGCCTATGTCTCCCACCTTGAAGCCGTGCTTGGCCGCCACGGCCCTTATCCATGCGGTGGTGTCCCTCTTCCTAATCTTGGGCATGCGCACCCCTTCCGCACCGTATGTTACCATTACTGTTTCATTTTTTCGCCGGGAGGTATTCAGAAACATCCCTGCCGTGGAACGCAAGCTCCCTAACCATCGACGAAGACACGCAAGCCAACCCTTCCTCGGCTGGAACAAGAAGGGTGTCTATGCCAGACAAGCGGCGGTTTACAACGGCCTGCTCCCTCTCGCTTTCAAAATCGGCGGAATTCCTCACTCCCTTGATTATGTACGATGCACCCACCTTGCTGGCCAGTTCGGCAGTAAGCCCTTCGTAGGCCACCACTTCCACCTTCGGGTCTCCTGCGTAAAGTTTCCTTATGTTTTCAACACGCTCAAAGGGAGATGCCTGCCCGGGCTTGGCCGCGTTGCCGCCCACCCCTACAACAACGTGGCTGAATAGTGGAAGTACGCGGCTCAAAACAGACGCATGCCCAACCGTAAAAGGATCAAAACTCCCTGCGAATAGTCCTGTCATAGGCGGTCAAATAGGTACGTTCGGCGCAAATGTAGCCAAAAACGGCTTTGGAACTGCCGCGCTTGGTCAAAAAAAACAATAACTTTGCAACCCAATATGTGCATAACAGACCCGTTCCACGTGTTCCTTGCCGGACTGCCAGAAGGTGGCAGCAGGGTTGAAGCGGACATTTCCGACAGCTTTTTCGCCGCTGTCGGCGAGTCCCTTAAGGGGCATTTCAGGGTGGCCTTGGACATCGTAAGGCTCGGAAGGGGGTTCACGGTGGCAGTGAAGGCGGAAGGGACTGCGGTAGCCCCGTGCGACGCATGTCTCGCCGATGTGGAAGTGCCGGTCTCAAACGAATGCACTTTCACGCTGTCCCTTGACGACCTCGGAGCAGATGAAAGCGTAAGGGTGGACGGACGGACCGCCATGGCCGACCTTTCGTGGGCCGTCTACGAGACCATAGCCCTCGGCATGCCCACAAGGGTGGCGCACGTGGAAGGAGGTTGCGACAGCACCATGTCGGAAATACTGCGCAGCCACTCGGGCCGTGCGGAAGAGGGGGAAGGCAATTCGCCCTGGGCGGAACTGAGAAAGATAACACAGAACAATCAAAGCATAACACAAGATGGCACATCCTAAAAGAAGACAATCAAAGTCTCGCACACGCAAAAGAAGAACACACGACCACGCAGTGGCCCCCACGCTGGCTGTATGCCCCAACTGCGGAGCCTACTACGTGTACCACACCGTATGCCCCACCTGCGGATACTACCGCGGAATGGTGGCCGTTGTGAAGCAAGAGGCTGAGTAAGCATGGGCTGCAGGAGCGCAGTCATCACGGGGATAGGCGGGTACGTGCCCGACTACGTGCTTGACAACGCCGAACTCTCGCGCATGGTGGACACCAGCGACGAGTGGATAATGGAGCGTGTCGGCATAAGGGAGAGGCGAATACTCGTGGAGGAAGGCTTGGGCACGAGCTACCTGGCGCGAAAGGCGGCCAAGCAGCTCATGAAAAAGACCGGGGTAGACCCGGACTCCATAGACGCACTCATCGTAACCACCACCACACCCGACTACAAGTTCCCCTCCACGGCATCGATCGTAGTGGGGAAACTGGGGCTGAAAAACGCTTTCGCATTCGACTTCGAAGCCGCCTGCTGCGGCTTCCTTTACTCCCTGAGCGTGGCCGCCTCCATGATAAGGAGCGGGCAGTGCGACAAGATAATAGTGATAGGCGCGGACAAGATGTCGTCCCTCGTGGACTACACCGACCGCCAAACATGCGTGCTATTCGGGGACGGCGCGGGAGCTGTGCTCCTCGAAGCCGGGGAAGACGAAGCGTACGGCCTGCACGACTCATACCTGCGCACAGACGGGAAAGGGCTGCCTTTCCTGCACCTCAAGGCCGGCGGCTCGGTATGCCCACCGTCAAGGTTCACCGTGGACCACAGGCTGCACAACCTCTACCAGGAGGGGCGCACAGTGTTCAAGTACGCGGTAACCAACATGGCCGACGATGTGAAAGCCATAATGGAGCGCAACTCCCTATCGGCCGACAAGGTGGACTGGGTGGTGCCGCACGAGGCGAACCTGCGCATAATAGAAGCCGTGGCCAAACGCGCCGGGCTGCCGTTGGAAAAGGTGATGGTGAACATAGACCACTACGGCAACACCAGCGCGGCCACCATACCGCTCGCCCTCTGGGACTTCGAGGAGAAGCTGAAGCCCGGCCACAACGTGGTGTTCACCGCCTTCGGGGCGGGGTTCGTACACGGGGCCAGCTACTACACCTGGGCCTACGACGGCGCAGCCGCGAAAAAGGCCTGAACACCCTGATTGCCGCAGGGCGGGGAAAGATGGGACAGCCGGGACGGCCGCCCGGACTTCCCCGCCCTGCGGCCGTTTCGTACCAATACGACCACACCAACCAACACAGCAAAGGATGCACAAGTCGGGATTCGTAAACATAGTGGGAAACCCCAACGTGGGCAAGAGCACCCTGATGAACCAGCTCGTGGGTGAGCGCATATCCATAGCCACTTTCAAGGCGCAGACCACAAGGCACAGGATAATGGGCATCGTCAACGACGAAGACAGCCAGATAGTGTTCTCAGACACCCCGGGGGTGGTGAAGCCGGGCTACAAGCTGCAAGAGGCAATGCTAGCCTTCTCCGAATCGGCCCTGGCCGACGCAGACGTGCTGCTCTACGTTACGGACGTGGTGGAAAACCCGGAGAAAAACGCCGACTTCCTCGGAAAGGTGCAGAGGATGGACATACCACTGCTACTCATAATAAACAAGATAGACCTGAGCGACCAGCACACCCTCGCCGGAATTGTGCAAAAGTGGCACACACTGCTGCCAAAGGCGGAGATACTGCCCATGTCGGCCCAGAACAAGTTCGGCACAAAGGAACTGCTCCAAAGGATAAAGGAGCTCCTGCCCGAATCGCCGCCCTACTTCGCCAAGGACCAGCTTACGGACAAACCAGCGAGGTTCTTCGTAAGCGAGATAATACGCGAGAAAATCCTACTCTACTACGACAAGGAAATACCCTACTCCGTGGAAGTGGCCGTGGAGGAATTCGCCGAGACACCCAAGAGGATAGACATCGGGGCAGTGATATACGTTGAGAGGGAGTCGCAGAAAGGCATAGTGATAGGCCACCAGGGAGTGGCCCTGAAACGCATAGGGATAGAGGCGCGCAGGGCCCTGGAACGCTTCTTCGGCAAGAAAATATCACTCAAGACATTCGTCAAGGTGGACAAGGACTGGCGGATGTCGCAAAGGGAATTGGACAACTTCGGGTACAACCCAAAGTGAAACCGGGCCGACAAACTTTCACAAAACAAAAGACCAAGACGACATGCCAAACATAGTAGCCATAGTGGGCCGCCCCAACGTGGGCAAGTCCACACTGTTCAACAGGCTCACCAACACACGCCAGGCCATTGTGAGCGACACCGCCGGCACCACGCGAGACAGGCAGTACGGCAAGTGCGAATGGGCCGGCAGGGAATTTTCTGTGGTCGACACCGGCGGATGGGTGGTCAACTCCGAGGACATATTCGAAGACGCAATACGCCGCCAGGTTACCATCGCCACGCAGGAAGCCGACATAGTGCTCTTCCTCGTGGACGTAACCACCGGCATGACCGACCTGGACGGAGACGTGGCGCAGATACTCAGGCGCACAAAACTGCCCGTGGTGCTCGTGGCCAACAAGGTGGACAACAACGACCTGCAATACGACGCGGCAGAGTTCTACTCACTGGGACTCGGGGACCCGCTCTGCATAAGCTCGGCCACCGGTGCCGGCACCGGGGACTTGCTCGACACCATAGTGGGGAAACTCACCGGCGATGGCCCCGGCGGCACGGAAGACGGCATACCGCGCTTCGCAGTGGTGGGCAGGCCAAACGCCGGCAAGAGCAGCATCATAAACGCATTCATGGGCGAAGACCGCAACATAGTAACCGAGATACCCGGCACCACGCGCGACAGCATATACACCCGGTACGACAAGTTCGGCTTCGACTTCTACCTCGTGGACACAGCCGGGATAAGGCGTAAAAACAAGGTTACCGAAGACCTTGAGTTCTACTCCGTAATGCGCTCCATAAGGGCCATAGAGCACAGCGACGTCTGCATACTGATGATAGACGCCACAAGGGGGATAGAGTCGCAAGACATGAACATCTTCCAGCTGGTGCAGAAAAACGACAAGTCGCTCGTGGTGGTGGTAAACAAGTGGGACCTGGTGGAGGACAAGAGCCAAAAGGCAATAGACGCATTCACCGGGGCGATACGCTCGCGCATGGCGCCGTTCACCGACTTCCCCATAGTGTTCGCCTCGGCGCTCACCAAGCAGAGGATATTCAAGGTCTTGGAAACGGCCCGCGACGTGTACGGCAGCCGCAAGCTGCGCATAGGCACCTCCAAGCTGAACGAGGTGATGCTGCCCATAATAGAGGCCACCCCGCCGCCCTCAACCAAGGGCAAGTACATAAAGATAAAGTACTGCACACAGCTGCCCAACACACAGATACCCTCGTTCGTCTTCTACGCCAACCTGCCGCAGTACGTCAAGGAGCCATACCGCCGCTTCCTTGAAAACAAGATCAGGGCCAACTGGAACCTCACCGGCTCGCCCATAAACGTCTTCATAAGGCACAAGTGAGGGGCGCGGTGGCAATTGCTGCGGCTGTGATGGCGGCCGCAGCGTGCGAGGAAAAGCCCGCCACGGACTTGGCGGGGAAGGTGGCCGAGGGCTACTACTCCCTCCTGAAAGAGGATGCCTGGACAGATTTCGCAGACGGCTACCACCGCCCCGACAGTATTCCACAAGGCTACCGCAGGCAGCTCGCCGCAAGCGTGAAGATGGCCGAAAAAGAACAGCGGGCACTGCACGGCGGCATAGCGGGCGTGAAAGCGGTGCGCACCGTGGCGGACAGCACCGGCGGATATGCGCACGTATTCCTGCTCGTAACCCGCGAAGACAGCACCGCCGAGGAAATACTTGTGCCTATGGTTGAGCGCGGCGGCCTTTGGTACATGAAATAGCCGCACATGCGGCATCTGTGTTACATCACTAACACAAACAGAGCAGTAGAGACAGGGCTTGGCCGCTACGGCGGCACCGGTGTTACATCACTAACACAAACAGAGCAGTAGAGACGGGGCTTGCCCCGTCTTTCACGCACACAACGCAAATGGGTAAGACGCGGCAAGCCGCGTCTCTACAGCACAAACAAACATCCGGCAAAACATTCGCACACGCAAACCACATCCCTACAACCCAACACCAATATCCGCCAAAACACCAACCCCAACACGCAAAACAAACCTACCACCCGATACCAAGGGCGTGGTACCATCAGTACCACGCCCTTGTACTACCTGTACCATTGCGCGGTAAAAGTAGTACCACGCAACGGTACAGAAGGGGTATCGGGGACAAATCAACACCAAGGCCGCCACAGCAACCCACAAAAAAGGCGGACATTCACAGCCTGCCCCCCTGGACAAAGCCGCCACAAGCGTTTTAAGGGCGCTTACGGGAAGTTTCAAGCCCGTGGTGGATACAGCCAGCCATCCCTCTCGAAAGTCGCACACGGCGCAAAAGACTCGGCTTCCCGGCTTACACCCCCCACTCCGCGCACAAAAAAGTTTGCGGGGCGGCCCCTTAAGGGCTCGTCCCGCAAACAAACATGCGCTGTGCAGTTGTCGGCTCAGTCTTTCAGCTTGGCCTTGATGAACTCGCGGTTGAGCCGCGCTATGTTGGCAATGGACTCGTTCTTGGGGCATTCAGCCTCGCAGGCCCTGGTGTTGGTGCAGTTTCCGAAGCCCAGCTCCTCCATCTTCATCACCATGGCCTTAGCGCGGCGTGCAGCCTCCGGGCGGCCTTGCGGCAGCAGGGCGAGCTGGCTCACCTTGGAGCTGACGAAGAGCATTGCCGAGCCGTTCTTGCAGGCAGCCACGCAGCAGCCGCAGCCTATGCAGGTGGCGCAATCCATGGCCTCGTCGGCGTCCTCCTTGGGTATGAGTATTGCGTTGGCGTCCTGTGGCTGGCCGGTGCGCACGGAGACGTATCCCCCGGCCTGTATTATCTTGTCGAAGGCGGAGCGGTCCACCATGCAGTCCTTTATCACGGGGAAGGCTGCCGAACGCCACGGCTCCACGGTGATCACGTCGCCGTCGCTGAAGCGGCGCATGTAGAGCTGGCAGGTGGTGGCGCCTGTCGCCGGGCCGTGCGGGTGGCCGTTTATGTAGAGCGAACACATGCCGCAGATACCCTCGCGGCAGTCGTGGTCGAAGACGAACGGCTCCTTGCCCTCTTCTATCAACTGCTCGTTGAGGATGTCGAGCATCTCTAAGAACGACGTGTCCCCCGGGATGTCCTTCATCTCAAAGGTGTCGAAATGGCCTTTCTCCCTGGGGCCGTTCTGCCTCCACACCTTCAGTGTGAAACTTATGTTCTTGTCCATTGTTAACTCTTGTAATTGCGTGTTTGTACCTTGATGTATTGATAGTTGAGGTCTTCCTTGTAGAGCGCGGGCGCGGCATCGTCCGACCCCTGGTAGTGCCAGCAGGCCACGTACATGAAGTTGTCGTCGTCACGCTTGGCTTCGCCCTCCTCGGTCTGCGACTCCTCGCGGAAGTGGCCGCCGCAGCTCTCGTTGCGGTTGAGCGCGTCGTGCGCCATGAGCTCGCCCATGGTGATGAAGTCGCGCAGGTGCACGGCCTTGTCCAGCTCTATGTTGAGCCCTTCCTTGCTTCCCGGTATGCGTAGCCTCGTGTCAAACTCCTTGCGCAGCTCCCTGAGTTCCTTTATGGCCTTGTTCAGGCTCTCCTCGGTGCGCGCCATGCCCACGTTGTCCCACATGATGTGGCCCAGCTTCTTGTGCAGGGAGTCCACGCTGAGGTCGCCCTTTATATTGTAGAGGCGGTCCATCTCGGCCTGCACGGCTTTCTCGGCCTCGGCGAACTCGGGCATGTCGGTGGAGAAGCGCGGCACGGTGATTTGGTCGGATAGGTAGTTCTGTATGGTGTATGGTATCACGTAGTAGCCGTCCGCCAGGCCCTGCATGAGGGCCGATGCGCCCAGGCGGTTAGCCCCGTGGTCTGAGAAGTTGCACTCACCCAGGGCGAAGAGGCCCTTGATGGAGGTTTGCAGCTCGTAGTCCACCCATATTCCGCCCATGGAGTAGTGTATGGCGGGGTATATCATCATGGGGTTTTCGTACGGGCTCACGTCCGTGATTTCCTCGTACATGTCGAAGAGGTTGCCGTAGCGCTGCTCCACCACGTCCTTGCCCAGGCGGTTGATTGCGTCTGAGAAATCGAGGAATACGGCCAGGCCGGTGTTGTTCACCCCGAAGCCCTTGTCGCATCGTTCCTTTGCTGCGCGTGAGGCCACGTCTCGCGGCACGAGGTTGCCGAACGCCGGGTAGCGGCGCTCCAGGTAGTAGTCGCGGTCGGCCTCGGCAATGTCCTTGCCCTGTATCTCGCCGCGCTGCAGCTTCTTGGCGTCTTCAAGCTTCTTGGGCACCCAGATTCGGCCGTCGTTTCGGAGCGACTCGGACATTAGGGTGAGCTTCGACTGCTTGTCTCCGTGCACGGGTATGCATGTGGGGTGTATCTGCACAAAGGCCGGGTTGGCGAAGTAAGCCCCCTTGCGGTAGCACGACATGGCGGCCGTTACGTTGCAGCCCATTGCGTTGGTGGAGAGGAAGTAGGCGTTGCCGTATCCCCCGGTGGCTATGCAGACGGCGTGTGCGGCGTAGCGCTCGAGCTTGCCGGTAACGAGGTTCTTGGCAATGATGCCCCTCGCCCTGCCGTCTATCACCACGAGGTCTTCCATCTCGCAGCGCGTGTGCAGCTCCACGGTGCCTGCGTTCACCTGGCGGCTGAGTGCGGAGTACGCCCCCAGGAGGAGCTGCTGGCCGGTCTGGCCCTTGGCGTAGAAAGTGCGTGAAACCTGCACTCCGCCGAATGAGCGGTTGGCGAGCATTCCGCCGTATTCGCGTGCGAACGGCACGCCCTGCGCCACACACTGGTCTATTATGCTGGCGGACACTTCGGCCAGGCGGTACACGTTGGCTTCGCGGGCACGGTAGTCGCCGCCCTTTATGGTGTCGTAGAAGAGCCGGTACACTGCGTCGCCGTCGTTCTGGTAGTTCTTGGCGGCGTTTATTCCGCCCTGCGCGGCGATGGAGTGTGCGCGGCGCGGGGAGTCTTGTATGCAGAAGTTGATCACGTGGAAGCCCATCTCGCCGAGCGAGGCGGCCGCGCTGGCTCCCGCAAGGCCGGTGCCCACCACGATGACGTCAAGCTTGCGCTTGTTGGCCGGGTTCACGAGTTTCTGGTGAGCCTTGTAGTTGGTCCATTTCTCGGACAGCGCTCCCTCGGGAATCTTTGAATCTATTTGGATAGACATATCGTTGTGTTTTTTGTTGTTTGTGTTACAAGCCCGGGGGAATTACAGCAGGCTCGGGGCTATGCCGAAGTAGAAAGCCAGGACCACGGCCGCGAAGCCGAGCATGAGTATGGTTACATAGGCGTTGCCGATGGCCTTCCAGCGGCTGAACCACACCTTGCCGTTCCAGCCCATTGTCTGCATTGCACTCCAGAAGCCGTGGGAGAGGTGGAACCAAATGGCAGCCAGCCAAACGATGTACAGCACCACGAACACTGGGTTGGAGAATGTCTGCCTGATGTAGCCGAAGCCGTCTGCCGCGTCCAGGCCTCCGAGGTGGTGTTCGCCGATGAGTTCCGCGAACATCATGTTGTACCAGAAGTTCCACAGGTGCAGCACCATGCCCAGGAGCACTATTATGCCCAGCACGAGCATGTTCTGCGAAGCCCATTCCACCTTTCCGTTGCGGGCGGTTACGGCGTAGCGTTCCCCGCCGCGTGCGGAGCGGTTCTGGGCGGTGAGGATGAATGCGTACACGATGTGCAGCACGGCAAGGCCGGCCAGGCCGAGCGTGGCGGCCACCGCGTACCAGTGGGCGCCGAGCATGGCGCATACGCCGTTGTAGGCCTCGCCGGAGAAGAGGGCCGCAAGGTTCATTGACATGTGGAATGTCAGGAACAGGATGAGGGCGATGCCCGTGACGGACATCACTACCTTCCTACCAATGGAAGATTGGAATAACCACATAAATGATTGAGTTTGGTTTGTTTTTGTTTGTTATTTGTTTGTATTTATATGTCCGTCAGCCATTTAGGTCGGATTTCCGACAAAGCTCCCAAGCCTTTCCCTCGCAGTGGTATCCCCACTTGTAGGTATCCGCAGGGCATACTTTTTGCAAAAATAAGACATTTGTTTAACAAGTGCAAACGCCAAAGCCTTTTTAGGCTTGCGCGGCGCAGTGCTACCCAAGCGGGACCGCCACACCCCAAGGCTTGGCAAGGAAATAATTAATACATTTGCCAGCGTTATGATGCAGATGAAATACGATGTCGTGGTGGTGGGTGCGGGCCACGCCGGCTGCGAAGCGGCCACCGCAGCAGCCAGGTTGGGGGCCAGGACTTGCCTCGTAACCATGGACATGAACAAGATAGCCCAAATGAGCTGCAACCCGGCCATCGGCGGGATTGCGAAAGGGCAAATTGTAAGGGAGATTGACGCCCTCGGCGGGCACACCGGCATTGTGGCGGACGCCTCATCCATACAATTCCGAATGCTGAACCGCGGCAAAGGGCCGGCGGTGTGGAGTCCAAGGGCTCAGTGTGACAGGATGGCTTTCAGCGCTAAATGGAGGGAGATACTTGACGCCACACCACTTCTTGACATGTGGCAAGACCAGGCAGACAAGCTACTTGTGGAAGACGGACGGGCAATTGGAATAAGGACTATATGGGGGGCTGAGATAATGGGAGGGGCCGTGGTGGTAACGGCCGGGACTTTCCTAAACGGACTGATGCACATTGGCCGTGTGAAAATACCGGGGGGGAGAATTGCGGAACAATCTGTGGCAAATTTCTCCGAAAGCATTTCAAGCCACGGCATAAGGGTTGGACGCATGAAGACCGGCACTCCTCCGCGCATAGACCGGCGCAGCGTGGATTTCTCGCTTATGGAAAGGCAAGACGGAGAAAGCGGCCACCACTCCTTCAGCCACATGCCTGTGGAACGCAAACTCGGACAGCAACCCTGCTGGATATGCTACACAACACAGGAAACACACTCACTACTCAAGGAATCATTGCATGAATCTCCCCTTTTCAACGGACAAATACAGAGTATCGGACCCAGGTACTGCCCCTCTATTGAGACTAAGCTGAGCGTGTTTCCTGACAAGGAACAGCACATGTTATTCCTTGAACCAGAGGGAGAGAACACCAACGAAATGTACCTTAACGGCTTCTCGTCAAGCATGCCGATGGATGTGCAGATTGATGCGCTAAGGAAAATATCCGCTTTTAGAAACGTGAAAGCCTACCGCCCTGGATATGCCATCGAATACGACTACTTTGACCCAACACAGCTCAAACACTCTTTGGAGTCAAAGGTGATAAATGGGCTTTTCCTCGCCGGGCAGGTAAACGGCACCACCGGGTACGAAGAAGCAGCCGGGCAAGGATTGGTAGCCGGAGCCAACGCCGCACTGAAATGCGCTGGCAACCAAGCTTTCACGATGAAAAGGGACGAAAGCTACATAGGAGTCCTCATAGACGACTTGGTAACAAAAGGTGTGGATGAACCCTACCGAATGTTTACATCCAGGGCTGAGTATCGGATTTTGCTTAGGCAAGACAACGCCGATGCAAGGTTGACTGACAAGGCTCACGCCATTGGATTGGCCACAGGGGAACGTTGGTCTTATTGGAAAGAAAAAGAAAAGGGCATAGAAGCCTTGGAAAATTTTTGCACGGAAAAATCGGTGAAACCATCCGAAATAAATCACATTTTGGAACAAATTGGAACGGCGGCCATAAGGGAAACAGCTAAGGTTTCAGAAATACTATCAAGGCCACAAGTAACAATGGAAACTCTGGCCGACAACATACCTGCATTGAAAGATGCCGTAAACTCCCCTGCGAATAGGAAAAAGGAGATAGCTGAAGCTGTGGAGACAAAAATCAAATACCGCGGATACATAGAGCGGGAAAGGATTGCTGCGGACAAAATGCACCGACTTGAAGATATCAGGATAAAAGGACGGTTTGATTACACAAAACTGCACGAAATAAGCACCGAGGGTAGGCAGAAACTGGAAATCGTAGACCCTGAGACTCTGGCCCAGGCGAGTAGGATAGCCGGTGTTTCTCCAAGCGACATAAACGTGCTGTTGGTGCTAATGGGACGATAAAACACACAAACATAAGAAGAGATGAACAACCAACTATTGTTAGACAACTTGCGCTGCATACCCGATTGGCCCGCAAAGGGAGTCAACTTCAGAGACATCACAACGCTTTTCAAAAACCCCGAATGCCTGAAAGAGCTGCAAAGGGAAATGATAAGCCTCTACAAAGACAAGGGGATAACCAAAATAGTGGGCATAGAATCCAGGGGATTCGTGATGTCTTCCGCACTCGCCATAGAACTGAATGCAGGCATTGTGCTATGCCGCAAACCAGGGAAGCTGCCTTGCGACACGGTAAGGGAAAGCTACGCCAAGGAATACGGAATGGACACAATAGAAATACACCGCGACTCAATAACCGAAGGGGATGTCGTGTTGCTGCACGACGACCTACTCGCAACTGGCGGCACAATGAAGGCCGCATGCAACCTCGTGAGGAAATTCAACCCCAAGAAGATATACTGCAATTTCATAATAGAACTCGCAAACGAGGGGCTAAAAGGGCGCGAAGCCTTTGACAAAGACATAGAGGTAACCTCCCTGTTGAAACTTTGACCGTTTTTGTTTCACGTGAAACAAAAACATCTTTCCGCATTAATCCACAATAAGTTAGATGGCCAAAGGAAAGGTGAACGAGCGTATGGAAAAGCTTAGGCAAAAAGCTTCCGCTCTACCAGAAAGCCCCGGGAGTTACCAATTTTACGACTCTCGGGGCGAGATAATATATGTGGGCAAGGCAAAAAACCTTAAACGCCGCGTATCTTCATACTTCCACAAAGAGGTGGACCGATTCAAGACAAAGGTGCTCGTCAGCAAGGTGGAGGACATATCCTACACCGTTGTCGGCACGGAAGAAGATGCGCTTCTGTTGGAAAACAGCCTTATAAAGAAGTACAACCCACGATACAATGTGCTGCTGAAAGACGGAAAGACATATCCCAGCATATGCGTAACAAACGAACCATACCCGAGAATATTCAAAACCCGCAAGATAATACGGAAAGCAGGGACATATTTCGGCCCTTACAGCTATCTTCCCGGCATGTACGCGTTGTTAGACCTGATAAAAAAGCTATATAAACCACGCACCTGCCACCTGCCACTCTCACGGGAAAGCATAAGCCAAGGAAGGTACAAGGCCTGCTTGGAATACCACATACACAACTGCAAAGCACCCTGCGTAGGCAAGCAAAGCATGGAGGAATACATGGAATGCATTGCCAACGCCAAGGAAGTGCTTAAAGGCAACACACGCCAGCTGAGCCGGAAAATATACGAGGAGATGGTGGCCAAGGCCGAGGAACTTAAATTTGAAGAGGCGGAAGAGCTGAAAAAGCAATACATGCTATTGGAGGGGTTCAGGGCGAAAAGCGAGGTGGTAAGCAACACGGTAACAAACATAGATGTGTTTTCCATCGTGGACGGTGGAGAGGGCACCATGGCTTTCATAAACTACATACACGTCAACAATGGGGCCGTAACCCAGAGTTTCACCTTTGAGTACAAGAAAAAGCTGCAAGAAACCGACGAGGAACTGCTCACAACGGCAATACCCGAAATAAGGAGCCGCTTTGGAAGCGAAGCAAAGGAGATTGTGGTACCCTTTGAGATGGAGTGGAAAATCCCTGGGGCGGAACTCACCGTGCCACAGAGGGGTGATAAACGTAGGCTGCTGGAGCTGTCGGAGACCAACTGCAAACAATATAGGTTCGACCGCCTAAAACAAGCCGAGAAACTGAATCCTGAACAGAAGACCACCCGACTACTGAAAGAACTACAGGCAAAACTCGGCATGGACAGGCTGCCGTTCCACATTGAATGTTTTGACAACAGCAACATATCCGGCACATCCGCCGTGGCCGGGTGCGTAGTGTTCAAGGGGCTGAAACCGTCAAGGAAGGAATACCGCAAATACAACATAAAGACAGTGGAGGGGCCAGACGACTACGCTTCAATGCACGAGGTGGTAACACGCCGCTACAAACGCCAGTCGGAAGAGGGTGCCACCCTACCCGACCTCATAATAACAGACGGCGGAAAGGGGCAGATGGAAGTGGTAAGGCAAGCCGTGGAAGACGGTCTCGGCCTAAGCATACCAATAGCCGGGTTGGCCAAGGACAACCGGCACCGCACCAACGAACTGCTCTTCGGCAACCCTCCGCAAAGCGTGAGCCTGAAAGCCGGCAGCGAGCTTTTCCACGCACTCACAAGAATACAAGACGAAGTACACCGATACGCCATAACATTCCATAGGGACAAGCGCTCAAAGCAAGCCCTGCACAGCGAGTTGGACGACATAAAAGGCATTGGCCCGAAAACAAAGGAAAGCCTGATAAAAGCTTTCAAAACCGTGAAGCGAATTAAGGAAACGCCTATTGACGAAATAGCAAAGGTTGTGGGGGAAAGCAGGGCAAAGGCCATAGCGCAGCATTTCTCAACGGCAAAAACCCACGCAAATACAGATAACACATTGTAAACCAAAGGTTTATAACACAAACACAAGCTGTAAACCAATGGGATGCCAAACTAAAACAAGCGGAAAACAAGAAAAAACGAGTATGTTTGCAAGCATACAAGTGGAAAAAACATGAGACTCGTAATACAACGTGTAAAGCATGCAAGCGTTACAATAGACGGAACTGAGACCGCCCGCATAGGACATGGCATGCTTATACTCCTCGGCGTGGGGATGGAAGACGGCACAGAAGACGTAGACTGGCTCGTGAAAAAAGCGGCAGCCATGAGGATATTCGACGAAACTGACGGAGTGATGAACCTATCATTGGTAGACATAGGCGGCGAAGCGCTCGTGGTGAGCCAATTCACACTGATGGCTTCGTGCCGCAAAGGCAACAGGCCCAGCTACATAGCCGCTGCTCCGCCGCCCGTCTCCGTACCGCTATACGAAGAGTTCTGCCGCAAGATGGGAGCGGCGGTAGGCAAGGAAGTGCAGACCGGGACATTCGGAGCGGATATGAAAGTGGAACTGCTAAACGACGGCCCGGTAACAATATGCCTTGACTCCAAGACAAGGGAATAGCCTTTGCCACACACTTATATGGAAACAACGATAAGGGAAGCTCAACGTATTGTAGACCAATGGATTGAACAATACGGCGTGCGCTATTTCAGCGAACTTACCAACATGGCCTGCCTAACGGAGGAAGTAGGCGAACTGGCCAGGGCCATGGCACGCACCTACGGCGACCAAAGCTTCAAGCAGGGGGAGAAAGCCAACATAGGCGAGGAGCTCGCGGACGTGCTGTGGGTGCTGCTGTGCATAGCAAACCAGACCGGTACCGACCTGACACAAGAACTCGCCCTCTCCGTTGAGAAGAAAACAAGGAGGGACAGCAAAAGACACATAAGCAACGACAAACTCACAAACACATGACACACAACCACTTGGAAATGGACAACACACACGAGGGACGAATACGCCACACCATGGCCGAATACGGGACAGATGTGGACGGGGCGGCCGTGGAGGCGGCCGTGGAGAAAATATTGCAAGAAGACGCGCCGGGGAACAACACGGCCGAGGTGAAGCGCACCCTCCTGTCGTGCCTCGACCTCACCTCACTGCGCTCCACAGACAACGACCAAAGCATCATAGATCTCGTAGACAAGGTCAACGACTTCACATCCGCCTACCCCACCCTGCCCTACGTGGCCGGCGTCTGCGTCTACCCTTGTTTCGCAGACGTGCTCAAAAGCTCCCTCTCGGCCCCGGGCGTGCAGCGGGTGTGCGTGGCCGGGTCGTTCCCCACATCGCAGGCCAGGGTGGAAGTGAAAGTGGCCGAGGTTTCGCTCGCCGTGGCCGACGGAGCCAACGAGATAGACATAGTGCTGCCCGTGGGCAAGTTCCTCGCCGACGACCTCGAAGAAGCCGCATCCGAGATAGAGCAGCAAAAGGAAGCGTGCCGCGGCGCACACCTCAAGGTGATTTTGGAAACCGGACTGCTGCCCACATACGGGGACATACGCAGGGCCTCCATCCTTGCCATGTACTCCGGCGCCGACTTCATAAAGACCTCCACCGGCAAGGAAAAGGTCTCCGCCACCCCTCAGGCCGCCTACGTAATGTGCCAGGCCATAAAGGAATACCACCAAAAGACCGGCACGAAAATAGGCTTCAAGCCAGCCGGCGGCATAAACACAGTGGAAGACGCCATAGCCTACTACTCCATCGTGGAGCGTGTGCTGGGGAAAGAGTGGCTCAACAACAAGCTGTTCCGCATAGGCACCACACGCCTTGCAAACCTGCTCGTGGGGGAGATAGAGGGGCAGCCCTGCAACTATTTCTAAGCCGCACGGCAAACAGCGCACAACGCAAAGTCGCAAACGGGGCCGCACGCCGCTCAAAGGCGTGCGGCCCTTTCCGTATCCCACACGCACGCGGAAACTGCGCCAGAGGGCTTGAAAACGGCCGAAAACGGCGTTCCGTTCCAAGCGTTCACACAACAGGTGCGGAAACTGCCGCCCCGCCTCTCCCATTACAGCTCTATCCTTACCCCAAAGGTAATCCATAACAACCTCCCACAATCTGTCATTCAAAGAGAGCCGTCGACCGAAGAATCCCACGAGTCATTCAGAGGGAGCAGGCGACCGAAGAATCCCAC
>R18__coassemble_1524_pt1 | contig 26202 bp, 20 predicted proteins | sample R18__metabat2_low_PE_037 | metagenome-assembled genome bin R18
CCCCGCAGCGGCTGTCTGTGTGCTCCCCTCCCCCCCTCCTCGACCTGCCGTCCCGGGGCCGCGCCGCCCCCCCCCCCCACGCCCCACACACCTTAAAACCTCCAACTACCCATGATAATATACCAGGCACTGCCGCGGCTCTTCGGAAACAGGAACGAAAACCCGATCCCAGGCGGCACATTGGAACAGAACGGCAGCGGCAAGCTGGCCGACTTCACCCCGCAGACCCTGGCACGCATACGCGCCCTCGGCGCAACGCACATATGGTACACCGGGGTGGTGAGACACGCCACGGCCACCGACCATTCTGCACACGGCATACCAAGGCAGCACCCCGCCGTGGTCAAGGGCAAGGCTGGCTCGCCATACGCCATAGCCGACTACTACGACATAGACCCTGACCTGGCCGAGGAACCCGCCGTGAGAATGGCCGAATGGGAAGCGCTCGTGGAGCGGACACACAAGGCCGGCATGGGAGTGGTGATGGACTTCGTGCCCAACCACGTGGCAAGGCAGTACCGCTCGGTGGCCAAACCCGCAGGTGTGGCAGACCTCGGGGAGGGAGACGACACCTCCGCAGCCTTCCTGCCGTCAAACAACTTCTATTACATACCGGGCCAGGACTTCGCACCGGGGGTGGACTTGCTGGCCGGACAGCCGGAACCTTACCGCGAGACACCCGCCAAGGCCACCGGCAACGACCGCTTCGACAGCCACCCGGGCCCTGGGGACTGGTACGAAACCGTGAAACTGAACTACGGCGTGGACTACTCCTACCCCCCAGGCCACACGGAGCACTTCAACCCTGTGCCGGACACGTGGGGAAAAATGCTCGGCATACTGCTCTTCTGGGCCGGCAAGGGGGTGGACGGCTTCCGCTGCGACATGGCCGAGATGGTGCCATGCGCATTCTGGCACTACGCCATAAAGGCCTTGAAGGAAGCCCACCCGGGAATCCTCTTCATCGGAGAGGTGTACAACCCGCAGCTGTACCGGGCATACATAGGGGCCGGCTTCGACTACCTGTACGACAAGGTGGGGATGTACGACTGCCTCAGAGCCGTGGTGCGAGGGGAGAGGCCGGCGGCAGACATCACCGGCCAATGGCAGAACGTGGGAGACATAATGCCGCACATGCTGCACTTCCTTGAAAACCACGACGAGCAGCGAATAGCCAGCGACTTCTTCTGCGGCTCGGCACGGAAAGCCGTGCCTGCCCTGGCGGTGTCGGCCCTGCTCACGCCGTCGCCGTTCATGCTCTACGCAGGTCAGGAGTTCGGCGAGAGGGGTATGTGCGGCGAGGGGTTCAGCGGAGTGGACGGGCGCACCACCATATTCGACTACTGGGCCCTCGACACCACCCGCCGTGGATATTTCGACCGCAGGCGGCTGACCAAGGAGGAACGGGCCTTGGAGGAAACCTACAAGGCCGTGCTTGGGATAAAGAACGGGGAGAAATGCTTCTCCACCGGGGCTTTCTTCGACCTGATGTACGTGAACCCGGCATCCGACCGCTTCGACCCCGCCACGGCATACGCTTTCATGAGGAAAGAGGGGGCCGAGGCGGCCATAGTGGCGGCCAACTTCTCGGGCCGGCCAAGGGACATGGCCGTGCGCATACCCACCCACGCATTCGAGGTGTTGGGAATGGCGGAAACAAAAACGGAAGCCACAGACCTGCTCACGGGCGAAAAGGCGGAGATAGACCTCAAGTACGACGGGGAAGTGGAGATGCAAGTTCCCGCCCACGGGGTGAGAGTGTACAAATTCAGCATAGCAATGGAAGAATACGGATACGGATTCGGGCAGCACAACAAGGATGAATTCCCGCCGGCGCACACTGCGGAACACCTGCTCAACCAACTGATGGCGAGGATGTTCGGCTGCAAACGCTCAACCAACGCACACATAGAGCGGAAGAAGAGCAAGATAAGTTTCATAATGGACCACAAGCCGGACCGCAAGGAGGAGAGGGAGATTGAGCGAAGGATGAACGAACTGATAGAGGCCGACCTGCCCGTGGCATACGAGGTGGTGGAACGCTCCTCCATAACAGACAAGGACATCCTGGAAAGGCTGCCGGCGGACGCCGGGGACACCATAAGGATGGTGAAGATAGGCGACTTTGACACCTGCCCCTGCATAGGCCGCCACGTGAGGTCAACAGCACAGATTGGGCGCTTTGAAATGCTCGGCACCAACTGGGACCAGGAGAAGATGTCGTTCCGCATAAGGTACAAGGTGGTGCAATAGGCACTTACGCAGACCACAACAAGGCCCGCAATACCGGGGAATAAGGCACTCTGAAAGCGCACTGCAGACCTTATGCCCCTGCGTTGCGGGCCTTTGCGCTATGGGCTTAGAACGGTCTCACCATGCGTAAACGCCTTGCGCGGCACCGTGTCCAGACCGGTGCCGCGCAAGGCGTAAAAAAATCGTTAGGACGGCAAGGGCGCTACCCCGCCACCAACCCGGCTATTTCGCCGGGAGCGGCCGTGGTCTGCACTCCCGTCTCCATGTTTTTCAGGGTAACGACCCCTTGCGCCATCTCCGTTTCGCCGGCTATCGCCACGAAAGGAATCCGCTTGGCATTGGCATAGGCCATCTGCTTCTTCATCTTGGCACTGTCCGGGTACACCTCTGCCGCCACCCCTTTCTCCCTCAGACAGGCGGCTATCGGCAGGCAGTAGGCCGCCTCCGCGGTGCCGAAGTTGACGAAGAGCACCTTGGTGGAAACCTCCGCCGAAGCAGGGAACAGACCCAAGGCCGACAGCACGTCATAAATGCGGTCAGCACCGAAGCTCACTCCCACTCCGCTGAGCCCCGGCATGCCGAACACCCCTGTAAGGTTGTCGTAACGACCACCTCCGGCTATGCTGCCCATGGGCGTATCTACGGCCTTAACCTCGAAGATGGCCCCGGTGTAATAGTTTAGCCCGCGGGCCAGTGTGAGGTCAAGCTGCAGCTCGTTTGCAAGTCCGCAGGCGCCTGCCGCCTCCAATATGAAGCGCGTCTCCTCCACACCTTTCAGCCCCGTCTCAGAGCCGGCGAGCACCCCGGCTATCGTGGCGAGCTTTTCCCCGTTGGACCCGCCCATCGTTATCACGGGTTGCAGCCGGTCTATGCCATCCTGCGGAATCCCGGCTGCGGCCAGTTCGGCGTTGACAGCGTCCACCCCGATCTTGTCTATCTTGTCCATGGCCACGGTGATGTCCACAATCTTGTCCCCCTGCCCTATCGTCTCGGCTATGCCAGAGAGGATCTTGCGGTTGTTCACCTTTATCTGCACCCTTATGCCGAGCTTGGAGAAGACCCTGTCCATTATCTGGACAAGCTCCACCTCGTTGAGCAGCGAGTCGCTGCCCACCACATCGGCATCACACTGGTAAAACTCGCGGTAGCGCCCACGCTGCGGCCTGTCGGCCCTCCACACCGGCTGTATCTGGAAGCGGCGGAAAGGCAGCTGCAGTTCCTCCCGGTGCATCACCACGTAGCGGGCGAACGGCACGGTGAGGTCATAACGCAGCCCCTTCTCACAAATCTTGGAAGCCAAGGCTGTGGGGTTTCCGCCTTCAAGCGCCCCGGCGGGCACCTTTGACAAGAAGTCGCCCGAGTTGAGCACCTTGAAGAGCAGTTTGTCTCCCTCGTCCCCGTACTTCCCCATGAGAGTCCCGAGCGTCTCCATGGCCGGCGTCTCTATCTGCTGGAAGCCGTAAAGGGAGTACACCTCCCTTATGGTGTCGAATATGTAATTGCGGCGCGCCATCTCCACCGGGGAGAAGTCGCGCGTACCCTTTGGTATGGACGGTTTGCTCATCTCACTATGGTCTGCGCCCTGTCCGGGCCTGTTGAAACTATTTTCACGGGTGTCTCAAGCTGGTCTTCTATGAAAGCGATGTAGTCCTTGAACTCCTGCGGGAACTCGTCTTCCGACCTCATGGAAGTCATATCCGTGCGCCAGCCCTTCATCTCCTTGTACACGGGTTCCACTCCGTCTGAAATGTCGTAAGGCAGACGTGTGGTCTCCACCCCGTGCTGCTTGTATGAAGTGCAGGCCTTAACCGTGGCGAAAGTGTCCATGACGTCGCTCTTCATCATGATGAGCTGCGTAACCCCGTTCACCATCACGGCGTAGCGCAGGGCCACCAAGTCTACCCATCCGCAGCGGCGTTCGCGTCCGGTGACAGCCCCATACTCATGGCCTATGTCTCGCAGCTTCCGTCCCGTTTCGTCAAACAGCTCCGTTGGGAACGGCCCGGAGCCAACGCGTGTGCAGTAGGCCTTCATTATGCCGTAGACCTCGCCTATGCGGCCTGGCCCTATGCCGAGGCCGGTGCACGCCCCCGCACATACGGTGTTGGAAGAGGTTACGAAGGGGTAGCTGCCAAAGTCCACATCGAGCATGGTGCCCTGCGCACCCTCGCACAGCACAGACTTGCCGGCACGCAGCAACGAGTCCATCTCGTGTTCGCTGTCCACTATGCAGAACTGGCGCATATACTCCACGCCCTCCATCCATTTCCGCTCTGTGTCGGCTATGTCGTAGGCGGTGTAGCCCAAAGCCCTTAGCGTGGCTTCGTGGGCGGCCTTGTGGGCGGCGTATTTCTCTTCAAAGCCTGAGAGGATGTCCCCCACCCTCAGGCCGTTGCGCCCCACCTTGTCGGTGTAGGCCGGGCCGATGCCCTTGCCTGTGGTGCCGACCTTGTCCTTGCCCTTGGCGGCTTCGTAGGCAGCGTCCAAAAGTCTGTGGGTGGGCATTATAAGGTGCGCCTTTTTGGATATGTGAAGGCGCGAGCGCAAGTCGTGCCCGCTTCGCTCCAAGTCGCGTGCCTCGTCCATGAAGAGGTCCGGCGCAAGCACCACTCCGTTGCCTATTATGTTGACCTTGCCCCCCTGGAAGATACCTGAGGGTATGCTGCGCAGCACGTATTTCTGCCCCTCGAACTCCAAGGTGTGGCCGGCGTTTGGGCCTCCCTGGAACCTCGCAACGGCATCGTAGCCCGGCGTGAGCACGTCCACGACCTTTCCCTTACCCTCGTCGCCCCACTGCAAACCCAGCAGGACGTCAGCCTTTCCTTTTTCCATTATCCTTTTGCTTTTGGTTTTTCCCGATTCTCCACGGCGGAGGGGTGCGGCAGCGCATACGGCACGCCCGTGCAAATCCCCGATGGAATGGCAAAGTTAATGCAATTTCCCCGATATTATTTTTCGTTAATTGCTATCTTTGCACCACAGACCAATACGACAACAAATGCTAATAAGAGGATTGATACCCGCAATGATGATAGCCTCCGCACCTTTCACGGCCGGGGCGCAGAGCGTGAAAGCCGGGATAGACTTCGGCCACCTTGACCGCAAAGCCGACCCGGCGGAGGACTTCTACCGCTTCGCCTGCGGAGGATGGCAAGACGCCAATCCGCTGCCGGCGGCATACTCGCGATTCGGCACGTTCGACCAGCTGCAAGAGGACAACAACAAGAGGATAAACACCATACTGGGCGAGCTGCTCAAGAAGAAATACAAGGATGGCACCACAGAGCGCAAGCTAAGCGACCTCTACAAGCTGGCCATGGACTCCGTACGCCGCAACAAGGAAGGCGTGTCTCCGGTGATGCCGCTGATAGGCGAGATGGAAGCAGCCGGCACCACCGCCGAACTCAAAGCGATACAAGAGAAGTATGCGGCCATGGCATATGGAGTGCCCTACGGAACGTACTTCGGGGCGGATGACAAGAACGCCAACATGAACATACTCAACGTGTACCAGGGAGGGCTCACCCTGGGGCAGAAGGAGTACTACCTTGACAATGACTCCGCCACGGTTGAGATACGGGAGGCCTACAAAAGCCACATAGAGAGGATGTTCGGAATGTTCGGTTTCACACCGGAACAGGCAAGGGCCAAACGAGAGGCCGTGATGCAGCTTGAAACAGCCATAGCCCTCATCTCCAAGAACAGGACGGAGCTGAGGGACGTGGAGGCAAACTACAACAAGATGACACTCGGCGAGTTCAAGGCTGCCTACCCCAACATAGACCTGGAAAGGCTGCTCAACGCTGAGGGGGTGGCTTCCGAACACATCGGGGAAATGGTGGTGGGCCAGCCGGCCTTCCTCGCCGGGGTGGACAAGCTGCTGGCCGTGCTGCCTGCGGAAAACCTGAAAGCCGTGATGCAGTGGGACGCGATAAACTCCGCGGTGCCATACCTCGGAGACGATGTGCAAGCTGCAAACTTTGACTTTTTCGGCAAGGCCATGACGGGGCGCAAGGAAGACTACCCTCGCTGGAAAAAAGCCACTTCGCAAGTGCAGGGGATGATGGGCGAGGCCTTGGGAAAGATATACTGCGACAAGTACTTCCCCGCATCGTCAAAGGCCAAGATGGAAACACTCGTGGCCAACCTGCAGAAGTCGCTCGGAGAGCGCATAATGGCGCAAGACTGGATGAGCGACCAAACGAAAAAGGCCGCCATGGACAAGTTGTCGTCTTTCTACGTGAAGATAGGCTACCCCGGCAAGTGGAAAGACATGGCCGGCCTGGAGATAGACCCTGCAAAGTCGTACTACGAGAACATAATGGCCTGCCGCCTGTTCCACAACGCACGGACCATAAATGAGCGCGTGGGAAAACCGGTGGACAAGACGGAGTGGCACATGACACCGCAGACCGTGAACGCATACTACAACCCCACCACAAACGAGATATGCTTCCCGGCCGGCATTCTGCAAAAGCCGTTCTTCGATCCCAAGGCTGACGAGGCTTTCAACTACGGCGCAATCGGAGTGGTTATAGGCCACGAGATGACCCACGGCTTTGACGATCAGGGTAGGCACTACGACAAGGACGGGAACATGTCTGACTGGTGGACGGAGCAGGACGCGGAAAACTTCGGCAAGAAAGCAAAGGAATACGCAGCATTCTTCTCCAACATAAAGGTGCTGCCAGACCTCAACGCAAACGGGGACTTCACACTGGGCGAGAACCTGGCCGACCATGGGGGATTGGAAGTTGCTTTCCACGCCTACAAGTCCGCCACAGCCGGCAAGAATCTCAAGGACATAGAGGGTACAACACCGGATCAGCGCTTCTTCCTGGCCTACGCCGGTGTGTGGGCCGGCAACATCACCGACAAGGAGATACGCAGCCGCACCAAGAGCGATCCACACTCGCTCGGCAAGTGGCGCGTGAACGGCGCACTGCCGCACATAGACGCATGGTATGGGGCCTTCAACGTAAAGGAAGGGGACGCAATGTACATACCGGCCTCCCAGAGGCTCAAGCTCTGGTAGGCTTATAACAAGACCCCAGCGCCGGCTTTAACGGCAAGGCGTGGGAACAGACAAGGGGCGTACCGGCTTGATCGGGAGACTCATCAATTGACAACTGAAAATCGGGAACAACCTTCCGCCAATGGCGGGCCACAATGCTCCGCAAGGGGCAAGCTGAAAAGCCGGTGGATTACAAAGGCGGGAGAATCCCTAATCCTATAAGTACGGAGTTTTCATCACATCGCCGGGCGCCCCTTTCCTTTTCAAGACAAACCCTTTACATAAAAAGCAAAGACAAAGCACCTATCATGTTTTCAGGCATAGTGGAAGAAATGGCCGAAGTGGTGGCCGTGAGACATTGGGACAACAACGTAGACCTCACCCTAAAATGCTCCTTTGTGGACGAGCTCGGCATAGACCAGAGCGTGGCCCATAATGGTGTGTGCCTAACCGTTGTGAAGATAGAGGGTGGGACATACACCACCACGGCTATGAAAGAGACCATGGACAGGTCGAACATAGGCCGCCTGGCACCGGGAGACAAGGTCAACGTGGAACGCTCCATGAAAATGGACGGACGGCTTGACGGCCACATAGTGCAAGGGCACGTGGACACAACGGCGGTTTGCACCGCAATGGAAGATGCGGGGGGCTCCACCTACTTCACCTTTGAATACGATTGCGACACGGAGATGGCACGGCGTGGATACTTCACCGTAGACAAAGGTTCCGTAACCGTGAACGGAGTGTCGCTCACGGTGATAGCCCCCACGGAAAAATCTTTCAAGGTGGCCATAATACCCTATACAAGGGAGGTTACCAACTTCTGCGACATAGCCGTTGGCAGCGTGGTGAACATAGAGTTCGACATACTCGGCAAGTACATAGCAAGACTGCAGGCTCTGTCGGGAGAACAACAATAAGTCTATGGGCCAGCCGCTGGCGGAAAGGATGCGCCCACGCACGCTCAGCCAGTACGTGGGCCAGGGGCATCTCGTAGGGGAAGGCGCCGTGCTGCACCGGATGGTGCAGTCCGGGCGCCTGTCTTCTTTCATACTGTGGGGGCCGCCTGGAGTGGGAAAGACCACCCTGGCCAACATCATAGCCTCTCAATTGAAACTTCCATTCCACACCCTCAGTGCGGTAACAAGCGGGGTGAAAGACGTGAGGGAGGCCATAGAGAGGGCCAAGGGCGGACGCTTCTTCAACTCCGCCTCTCCCATCCTGTTCATAGACGAGATACACCGCTTCAGCAAGTCGCAGCAGGACTCGCTGCTCGGTGCAGTGGAACGGGGCATAGTAACCCTGATAGGGGCCACGACAGAAAACCCATCGTTCGAGGTGATACGCCCGCTGCTGTCGCGCTGCCAGGTATACGTGCTTAAACCATTGGGGAAAGAAGACCTTGAAAGGCTGCTGCAAAGGGCTGTGGCCGAAGACCCTCAATTGTCAGGAGCCGGCATAACCCTGAAAGAGACTGCAGCAATAGTGAGGTACAGCGGAGGTGACGCACGCAAGCTGCTCAACATTTTGGAAACGGCCGCCGAAGCCGCCGGGCAAGGGGGGGAGATAACCGACTCGCTCGTGGAAGACTGCCTGCAACACGCCCCGGCAGCTTACGACAAAGACGGGGAAATGCACTACGACATCGTGTCGGCATTCATAAAGAGCATACGCGGAAGCGACCCGGATGCCGCACTCTACTGGATGGCGCGGATGATTGAGGGTGGAGAAGAACCCACATTCATAGCAAGGCGCATAGTGATAAGCGCGGCGGAAGACATAGGGCTGGCCAACCCCAACGCCCTGCTGCTGGCCAACGCTGCGTTTGACACCGTGGCGAAGATAGGCTGGCCGGAAGCGAGGATTCCTCTGGCGGAAGCCGTGGTGTACTTAGCAGCAAGTCCGAAGAGCAACTCCGCATACATGGGAATAGACAGCGCACTATCGGTCGTAAGGCGGACAGGAAACCTACCCGTGCCGCTACACCTGCGCAACGCACCCACCGGACTGATGAAGCAGCTCGGATACCACGACGGATACAAGTACAGCCACGACTATCCCGGCAACTTCACGCCGCAGCAATACATGCCTGACGGACTGCAAAGCGAGCGGATATGGCATCCTCAGCACACTCCGTCGGAGGAAAAGCTGTACCAGTACATGCTCAAATGCTGGGACGGCAGGTACAAGGAATAAAAACAAACGGACAATGGAAGACAGGAAGAAAAACATAGTGGTGCTAGACGGGCATACCACCAACCCGGGCGATTTGTCGTGGGAAGCAATAGCAAGGCTTGGAAACCTGAAAGTGTACCCCGTCACGCCGCGCGACAACCAATCGGTGGTGCAACGCGCCGCAGATGCGGAAATCGTAATAACCAACAAGACCGTAATCACAGCCGAGCTTATGGCGCAACTGCCTAAGTTGGAATACATAGGACTGCTATCCACCGGCACCAACGCGGTAGACTTGGAGTACGCCGAGGCGCACGGCATAACCGTGGCGAACGTGCCGGGATACAGTACGGACAGCGTGGCGCAGATGGTCTTCGCCCACATCCTGAACATATGCAACGAAGCCGGGCGCTACGCCGATGAAACACGGCGTGGGGAGTGGGCCAGGCAGGAGTCCTTCTGCTATTGGACAAAGCCTCTCACCGAACTCGCTGGCAAACGCATAGGCATAGTAGGCATGGGAAACACAGGCTCAAAGGTGGCGCAGATAGCCCTCGCATTCGGAATGGAGGTGTCTGCGGCCACGTCTAAGCCGGCTGACCGACTGCCCCGCGGAGTGGAGTCCGTAAGCATGGACACACTGCTATCCACGAGCGACTTCTTGTCGCTGCACTGCCCACTCACCCCACAGACCCGTGGCATGGTGGACGCTGCGGCCATAGCAAAGATGAAGCGCGGTGCCGTTGTAGTGAACACAGCCCGCGGGCCGCTCGTGTGCGAGGGAGATATTTGCACGGCTTTGGATAGCGGGCAATTGTCCCACTACTGCGCAGACGTTTTGGAAACGGAACCTCCCACACCGGGCAGCCCATTGGCAGCCCACCCCAAGGCTATGATAACTCCGCACATAGCCTGGGCCACGAAAGAGGCACGCACAAGGCTCATTGGGCAGGTGGCACGCAACATTGAAGCCTACCTTGAAGGCAAACCCGTAAACGTAGTGTCGTAGGATGCCGTACGAAAGCCCAGAATACCTAAGCACTCTGCACCAGGTGATAGAGTTCCTTGGGACTTTCGCCTTCGCCATCTCCGGCATAAGGCACGCCGCAGCCTGCCGCTTCGACTGGTTCGGCGGCTTCGTGTGCGGAGTGGCCGTGGCCATTGGCGGAGGCACCCTGCGCGATGTGATGCTCGGCGTAACGCCGTTTTGGATGACCTCTCCGTTCTACCTCGTATGCACGGCCCTGGCGCAGCTCTTCGTGATAGTGTTCGCAAGGTCGCTGAAAAAGCTCGACAACGCATGGTTCGCCTTCGACACCCTCGGCCTTGCGCTCTTCACCATAGCCGGCATGGAAAAGACGCTGGCCTGCGGCCACGCCTTCTGGGTGGCCATAATCATGGGCTGCATAACCGGGTCGGCAGGCGGAGTGATACGCGACATCCTGCTCAACCGTCAGCCCGTTATATTCAGGAAAGAAATCTACGCCATGGCAAGCGTGGCCGGCGGACTTCTATACTGGCTATGCTACGCGGCAGGGATACCGGCAGCGGCCAACGTGGCAGCCACTTTCGCCACCGTATGCGCAATACGCTTCCTGGCCGTGAGATACCACATATCACTGCCGAAATTGCACAAGGTGGAATAAAAAAATGGACACACAAGCAGAAATGATTTCAGACAATGACTCTTGACAGACCAATAACACACATAGACTGCTTCGCCGGGCCGGGAGGAATATGCACCGGACTTTCAGCTGCCGGTTTCAAGACATTGGTGGCCATAGAATACGTAAAAAGCTGCTGCGACACATACCGGGCCAACCACCCCGAAGTACACTGCATAAATTCTGACATAAGGCTTGTTACAGGGGAAGACATAGCCGACTACATACCAATGGGCGGGGTAGACTTGGTAACATCGGGTATGCCATGCGAAACATTCAGCATGGCCGGCACCACATCCAGGTCATTCTATGACGACCGCCAATTCCTGTTCCGAGAGGGAATAAGGATTGCACAGCTCTCCAACGCTAAGATGATATTGTTTGAAAACGTACCCGGCATTACATCTAAGACGGTGGACAAGGAAGACAAAACACTTATAATAGACGTTCTGAAAGAGGAGTTGGAACAAGCCGAATATGGCAACTATGTGGAAGTGAAGCTTACAGCCACCGATTTCGGTGTGCCGCAGAAAAGGCAACGATACTTCATCTTGGCCACAAGATTCAAAGATGTGAAATTAGAAGTGCCTCAGCCAACCTGCAAAAAGCCCGTGACCGTAGGAGAAGCATTTGCGAGCCTGCCAAGCGTGGTTGCAAACTCCGACACCCCAGCGGAACATTACACCTCGGACACATCCGAATACTCGGAACTTATGCGCAACCTGGATTTTTGGAACCGCAAGGAATTCCAGTCCGACAAGCTCACATACCAAGTTCCGATGAGGCACAAGCCATACACCTTGAAAAGATTTGCCATGATAAGGCAGGGGGAAGGTGTAAAGAGCCTGTTTGAAAGGCTGCCCGAATCAGAAATAAGGGAGTTGCAAAAAGACGGCACCCTGCCGAAAAAGGTGTTTTCCAAAAGGAACATACGCTTGGATCCGTCAAAGCCAGCCCTCACGGTAACAAGCCACTGCCTTGATGAGAATGTGCACCCCACGGAAAACAGGGCGTTGACCGTGCGCGAGTGCGCCAGGCTTCAATCGTTCCCCGATTCATACGATTTCTGCGGAGGGCCGTATATGGTAGGGCACGACAATAGGAAAATGCAAGACAAATACGAACAGATAGGGGATGCTGTGCCGCCACTGCTTGCCTATGCGTGGGGGCGTACCATCGCAGAGACACTAAGCAATGGTTTTGAGACATAAGCCATAGGAAAATGTGTAACGCAGCAAATAACAAATATGGATAGGAATTGGACAAGGGAGGAAACCATAGTGGCCTTCAACGTATACTGCAAGATTCCTTTCAAGGAAAGCAGTAAGGCCCATCCCTTAATTGTGAAATACGCAAGGATAATAGGCAGGTCTCCAAGCGCATTGAACATGAAAGTTGGAAACTTCGGGCGTTTGGATCCAAAATTGAAAGAGCGTGGCATAGTTGGCTTGGGACATGGTTCCAAGATGGAGGAAACCATATGGGGCGAGTTTCGCGAAAACCCCGCAAAGCTGGCCTATGAAAGCGAATGCATCATAGCCGATTTTGCAAACAAGCCAATAGAAGAGGTATCAGGCATAAGCTTTGCCGACATTCCATAGGGAAGCGAACGCGAGGGTGCTGTGAAACAAAGAGTTGGACAATCTTTCTTCCGTTCCGCAGTTATGAGTTCATACGGCTACAAATGCTGCATATCTGGAGTTGGGAATCCGGAACTATTGGATGCATGCCATATCGTTGGATGGGCTGAAGACTCTGATAACAGAGTGAACCCGGAAAACGGATTGTGCATGAATAAAATGTTCCATAAGGCTTATGATTGCCACTTGTTGTCCATAACCACAGACTTGAAGGTTGTGGTTTCAAAGAGTCTGATGGAAAACACCCACGCAGATGATTTCCGAGCTTACCTTGCCGGACTTAACGGCAAGGCCATTTCCAAGCCCACAAGGTTTCACCCAAACATGGCATTCATAGAAACCCATTACTCCAAGTACGTGGAAAAATGGGGATAATGAACCCGTTAAAAGCAAACACGATAAATCCGAAAGAAGCAAAGTAGTAAAGGAAATCTCAAGTAAATGGTATACCCTACCCTCCCAGCAAGTCCGGCCGCAGCCGCCTTGTGCGCTCAGTAGCCTGCTCCATTTCCCAATCCTTTATTTTGGCTTCGTTGCCGCTGAGCAGCACGTCTGGCACACGCCAGCCCTTGTAGTCTGCCGGGCGGGTGTACACGGGAGCTGAGAGGAGGTTGTCCTGGAACGAATCTGACAAGGCACTCTGTTCGTCGCTTAGCACACCTGGTACGAGTCTCGCCACGCTGTCGGCTATTACCGCCGCGGCCAGCTCGCCGCCTGTAAGCACATAGTCGCCTATTGAAATCTCACGGGTTACGAGGTGTTCTCGTATGCGGTGGTCTATCCCCTTGTAATGTCCGCAGAGAATGATTACGTTGCCCAAGAGCGACAGCTCGTTGGCCATGGGCTGCGTAAGTTTTTCTCCGTCAGGCGAGGTGAAAATAACCTCGTCATATCTGCGGCGGCTTTTTAGCTCCGTTATGCAGCGGTCTATCGGGCCACACTGCATAACCATGCCGGCGAAGCCCCCGTATGGGTAGTCATCCACCCGTCTCCACTTGTCTTCCGAGTAGTCGCGCAGGTTGTGCAAAACCACTTCCACCAAGCCCTTCTTCTGCGCCCTGGCGATGATGGACTCGTTTAGGAAGCCCTCTATCATGGCGGGCAGCACCGTTATTATGTCTATCCTCATAACATCTGCGAAGTTACCCTTTTCCGGCCACACTGCATACTTGCCCAATGTTCCTCGGAGCCATGTTTGCAAAAACCCGGGGCAGCATTAGGTATGCTCCCCGGGTTTCTTCCACAGTCGGCGACCTATGTGCCATTATCAGGCTAAGTGGCCGGCTCGTACAAGTCTTCCTCGGAAGCGACACCTGCGAAATCGGCTATGAAACGGGCATACCTCTCCGCCACGGCTTTTGCAAAGGCCTTGCCCTTTTCAGCTGTGGCAGCATGAGGATTCCCAATGCCCGTGTCTTCGGTCGCTATCCCCCAATTGCGCGGCAGCCACACGGCGCCCGACTCCAACGCCTCCTGAGAGAATCCCCTGCTGCGCCCATACCCTGCTTCAGCCAAAATGGCGAGTTCCGGGTGGTAGTGCATCATGACGGAAGTCTCAAGCTCATCGGCATGGTCTCCCGGGGAGTCAAAGAAATCCTTGGCAGGGGCCATCTTGAACCATTCGCTCGCCGCCACGATGAAGCCAGGGTGTCCAACAGCCAAGTCCCGCACCATATTCTTGAACACATTCCCCCCATGTCCGTTCACTATCAGCAGCTTAGACAATCCCTGATGTTCCAGTGACACAACCACGTCTTCCAATATGGCTTTTTGGGTTTCATAGCGGTAGTGTATGCAGAAAGGCAGCTCCCTCTGCCCTGGGTTTTGCGATCCCATGGACACCGGCGGCAGCACCATAGCTGCCACACCGTGCCTCGAATGCGCCAACTCTGCCGCATCCAAGGCTATGCACTGCGACAGGATGCAGTCTGTAAGGTATGGCAGGTGCAGGTTGTGCGGTTCCGTAGCCCCCCAGGGCAGTATGGCCATGTCGTAACTCATCTGTTTCACCGTGCCGTAGTTTGACACGGATAGGTCAAAACGCTTGTCCATTACTTCTGTTTTTCCAAATGCGGTATGCACGAGGGCGCAAAGCCACGGCCATTGCCGGCCGGCCTTGCGCCCTCGCCTATTCGAACAAATTCTTTCCGCCGATTGATTACAGCGGCTTGTACTCCACAAAAGCCTCCATCGCCTCATAGCAAGCCAGTCCGAGACTGTCATACAAGGCTGCCGTTGTGCGGTTGCGGTCTTCGGCACGCTGCCAGAACAGGCGCTCGTCATTGCCCAAGAACGGAGCGCTTTCCATCTGGCTCTGGTGCCTGAGTATGGAGTTTCGCTTGGCCCTTAGTTCCTCCGGACTCATGGGTACGCACATCTCAATGTTTTCTATTTCCCACTCGGCCCATGCACCACGGTACATCCATATTCGGCATTCGTCAAGCCACTCGGCCCCGGCTTTCTTTTCCTCGTCTATGGCTGCGAACACCGCGTCCGTGCACTTGCGGTGCGTGCCGTGCGGGTCGGCCAAGTCGCCAGCCACATATATCTGGTGCGGCTTCACCCTGCGCAGCAGCTCCAGGACCACCTCCACGTCTTTCTCCGACATGGGCAGCTTCTCTATCTTGCCACTCTCGTAGAACGGCAGGTCAAGGAAATGCACATGGTCTAACGGCAATCCGTTGTAAAGGGAGGCCAGGCGGGCTTCCCCGCGGCGTATTTGCCCTTTGATGTTTAGGATGTCTCTCGGATCGCTGTCGCCTTCCTTCTTCTGTTCAAGGAAAGCCTTTATTTCCTTGTCTTTCTGGTTGATGACCTCATCCTTACCTCCCGAGAATATCTCGTTGAACCCGGTTGTGAACATCATGAACCTGGTTACCTCCTCGTCTCCCACGGCTATGTTTCCGGAAGTCTCGTAGGCCACGTGCACATCGTGTCCCTGCTGCACAAGGCGGCGCAGTGTGCCACCCATGGAGATTACATCGTCGTCCGGGTGCGGCGAGAACACTATCACGCGCTTGGGGAACGGCTTGGCCCTTTCCGGGCGGTAGGTGTCGTCAGCATCGGGCTTGCCACCAGGCCATCCCGTTATGGTGTGCTGTAGGTCGTTGAAGATCTTGATATTGGCATTGTATGCCGAACCGTAGAGGGCCAGCAATTCAGAAAGCCCATTCTCGTTGAAGTCCTTGTTGGTGAGCTTCAGTATCGGTTTCTTTGTTATCTGGCAGAGCCACACCAAAGCGGAGCGGGTGAGCTTGTCCGTCCATTCGCAGGAGGCCACGAGCCAGGGGTGCACAATCCTCGTCAACTTGCCTGCGGCGGCCATGTCCAACACCACGTGGGCATTGTTGTGGTTCTGCAGGAACGATGCCGGCGTGGCGTCGCTCATCTTCCCCTCCACAGCCTTCTGTATCACCTCGGCCTTCTCTTCTCCCCAGGCCGCCAGAAGCACCTTACGCGCCGCCAGGAGCGTGGATATGCCCATGGTTATGGAGCAGGGCGGCACGGGTTCGTGGTTGCCGAAGCTGCGCGACATCTCAAGCCTTGTGGTGGCGTCCACAAGTATTAGCCTCATGGGGGAAGACAGGCGTGAGCCGGGTTCGTTCGTGGCGATGTTGCCCATGCGGCCTATGCCCATGAGTGCGATATCCAGCCCGCCCATATCGGCTATGCGCTGTTCGAACATGCGGCAGTATTCCCCCACCTCTTCCTGCGCAATGTTTCCGTCAGGGGTGTACACGTTGGCCTCAGCCACGTCCACATGGTCTAAGAAACGCTCCTTGAGCTGGTTTATGCTGCGGTTGTTGCTCTGCTCGGTCAGGGGGTAGTATTCGTATGCGTTGAACACCACCACGTTTTTGAAGCTGAGCTGCTCATCGCGGTGTATCCTTATGAGTTCGTTGTATACGGGAGTGAGCGAAGTGCCGGTGCCCAAAGCCAGCACGCAGTTCTTGCCTTCGCGCTGCTTGTTGCGTATCTCGGCGGCGATGTCGGCGGCAATGCTGCGCGCCCCCTCCTCCATTGTGGCGAATATGTCCGTGGAGATATTTTCGTACCTGGTCATCTCCGAGCGTTCCACAGCCGTCTTGGGGTTGTAAAACCTTTCAGGCACAGTCTCGAAGACTATCTGCGAGCTTAGGTTCAGTCTCATATCCTTATCTTATTGGTTTACAGGTTGTTTCTCTCTATGTCCTTAAAGTACTTGTAGGTACCCACCTTTATCTCGCAGGTGGCAGCCTCGTCACACACTATCACGCCGTGGCGGTGTGTCTGCAGCGCGCTTATCGTCCACATCTGCGTAACGGGGCCTTCCACTGCCGCTTGCAGGGCGCGGCCCTTGTGGTGGCCGTTGCAGAGTATCATCACCTCGCGGGCGTCCATAACCGTACCCACGCCCACGGTGAGGGCCAGTGTGGGCACCTTGCTCACATCCCCGTCGAAGAAGCGCGAGTTGGCTATGATGGTGTCGCTGGTCAGCGTCTTCACCCTGGTGCGGGAAGAGAGCGAAGAGCAGGGCTCGTTGAAGGCGATATGCCCGTCCGGCCCTATTCCGCCTATGAAGAGGTCTATGCCCCCGGCTGCGGCTATCTTTTCCTCATAGCGGCGGCATTCGGCTTCAAGGTCTTCGGCATTGCCGTTGAGTATGTTGACGTTCTCCGCCGGGCAGTCTATGTGCGAAAAGAGGTTGCGCGCCATAAAGGAGTGGTAGCTCTCTGGGTGGCTCTCGGGCAGCCCCACGTATTCGTCCATGTTGAACGTTACCACGTTTCGGAACGACACCCTGCCCTCCTTGTGCGCCTTCACTATCTCGGCGTACATGCCTTCGGGCGAGGAGCCCGTGGGCAGGCCCAGGACAAACTTGCGTTCTGGCGTGGGTGCGAACTTGTTTATGGCTTCCACCACGTGGTTGGCTGCCCAGCGCGACAGTGCCTGGTAGTCGGGTTCGATTATTACTCTCATAGGTCTTTTTGTATTTTATGGTTCGTTTTGGCGCGGTTTCCCTTTCGCCCTGCATCTCTGCGTGGCCAAGCCACGGGCAAAGTTAACAATTTAGGGTGTTGGCCGCGCCTGTCTCCGCACACATTGTCCCAACGATTCTTCATTGTTTCACGGCGGGCGCCACGGCATGGCCTCCCACATTATCAAGAAAGGCGGCACACCCTGGTGGGTGCGCCGCCGTGTGACTCCGCTGGGACTCAAACCCAGGACCTTCAGAACCGGAATCTGACGCTCTATTCAACTAAGCTACGGAGCCCCTTTCCTTTCCATGGGCAAAGGTAGTGCAGTTTTTCCACAAAACGCCCCGCCGGCCCCGGTTTTAGGGCGTTTTCTCAGGCGAAAGAGATGTCCAAGGAGTCCTTGCCCTCCGTTTTTTCCACCCTTATGGCCTTCCCGGCCGCAGTCTCAGCCACTATCAGTTCGCAGATCGGGTCTTCCAAATGGGTCTGTATAGCCCTTTTCAGTGGCCTGGCACCGTATTGTATGTCAAATCCGCCACGGGCCACGAATTCGGCCACCCCCTGGCCTATTTCCAGTGAATACCCGAGCTGTGCCATCCTCCCTGCGAGCTGCCCCAGTTCTATGTCTGCTATTTCCCTGACCGCGTCCATTCCGAGCTGGTCGAAAGTGATTATTTCGTCCAGCCTGTTCAGGAATTCCGGTGCGAATTGCTTGCTAAGGCTCTTCTGTATGATGGAGCGGGCGTGCCTGCGGTCTTCCTCCTCCGTACCGCCCCCGTTGCCGAAGCCGATGCCGCGGCCAAAGTCCTTTAGCTGCCTCGTGCCGGTGTTGGAGGTGAGTATCACCACCGTGTTGCGGAAGTCCACGAGCCGCCCGGAGCTGTCCGTAAGCCGCCCCTCGTCCAGCACTTGCAGCAGCAGGTTGTAGACGCTGCCGTGTGCCTTTTCTATCTCGTCCAGCAACACTATGGAGTACGGCCTGCGGCGCACCTTCTCCGTGAGCTGCCCCCCATCGCCGTAACCCACATAGCCCGGGGCTGCACCCACGAGACGCGACACGGTATAGCTCTCGGAATACTCGCTCATGTCTATCCTTATGAGGTCTTTAGCCGAGCCGAACATATACTCGGCGAGCTTCTTGGCCAGCAGGGTCTTGCCCACGCCCGTCGGCCCGAGGAACATGAACACGCCTATGGGGTGGTTGCGGTCCCTCAGCCCCACCCTGCTGCGCAGTATGGCCTTTGACACCTTGTCCACCGCCCTGTCCTGCGCCACCACGGCCTTTTTCAGTTCCGCAGCCATGCCGCGCAGCCTTGCCCCCTCGGCTTCCGCCATCTTGTGGGCCGGCACGCCCGACATCTGCGACACCACCGCCGCCACGTCGGCATCCGTCACGGTGTCTTTCTCGCCCGTCCCGGCCTTGTGCCACTGGCGCGTGAGTTCGGCCAGCTCGGCTTCCAGCCTCTTCTGACGGTCTCGGTACTCGGCCGCTAACTCGAAGTTCTGCCCGGCCACGGCCGACTGCTTCAGGGCCACGGCCTCTTCCAGCTCCTTTTCCTTGTCGACCACCTCCTGCGGCATTGTGGCGTTCTTGAGGTGGGCCTTGGCACCCGTCTCGTCCAGCGCGTCTATGGCCTTGTCCGGCAACTGGCGGTCCTGCACATACCTCTCCGTCAACCTCACGCAGGCCTCTATGGCCTCGTCTGTGTAGTCCACGTGGTGGAAGTCGCCGTAGCGACCCTTTATGTTGTGCAGTATCCGCAAGGTCTCCTCGGGCGTGGCAGGTTCCACCAACACCTTTTGGAAACGCCTTTCCAAGGCGCCGTCGCTCTCTATGCTCTTGCGGTACTCGCCCAGCGTGGTGGCCCCTATGCACTGCATGGTGCCGCGGGCCAGGGCGGGCTTCATTATGTTTGCCGCGTCCATTGACTCCGAAGAGTTGCCCGCACCTATTATATTGTGTATCTCGTCTATGAAAGCTATCACCTCTGGGTGCTGCTCAAGCTCGCGCAGCAGGGCCTGCAACCTTTCCTCAAACTGCCCCCTGTACTTGGTGCCGGCCACGATGGAGGTGAGGTCGAGGGATACTATCCGCCTGTTGAACAACACCGGTGAGGTGCGCCGTGAAGCGATGAGCTGGGCCAGGCCCTCCACTATCGCGCTCTTGCCCACCCCGGGCTCGCCTATCAGTATGGGGTTGTTCTTCTTCCTGCGGCAGAGTATCTCGGACAAGCGCAAGATTTCCTTCTCCCGGCCCACCACGGGGTCCAAGACTCCCTTGGCGGCGGCGGCGGTCAGGTCTGTGGAGAACTTGTCCAGCACGGGCGTGCCGTTGCGCTGCTTCCCCGGCCTTTCGGCCACGGCCGGTCCGCTCCCTGCACGGTCATCCCCTTCCTCTTCCGGCGTCTCCCCCTCTCCCGGGGCCACTTGGCTGTCCCGGGGCTGCCCGGCCACACCCACAAGGGCGTTTATGGCCGCGTGGTAGTCCATGTTCCTACTTTCCAGCACGGCCTTGGCCCCGTTTGCCGACCTGTCGTGAAGTATGGCCAGCAGCAGGTGGTGCACATCCACCACGCTATCCCTCTGCAGCCTGGCTTCCAGCACGGCGAGCTTGAGAATGTTGCTGGCCATCTCGTTCAGCACCAAGGGGTGGCTCTCCCCCGCCACTCCGCCGGCGGCCTGCGGCAGCCTGCGCTCAATGTCGGCCTTCACCTCGGCCGGGCTTATGCCGAACGAGGACAGCAGGGACACTACGGAGGGTATGTTTTCGCGGAGTATGGCCAGCAACAGGTGTTCGGGTCCCACGGAGCCGCTTGTGAGCCGCTCGGCCTCTTCCCTGCTGTACGCCAATATTTCCGATACTTTCTTTGAAAATTGGTTGTTCATCTTATATGGTTGGTGGTTGGTACTTGTAGGTAGGCGCAAAATCCGTGCCACACGGCACGCGTCATGCGTGGTGGTAGGCTTCGCCCCTTATTATGGTGCAGGCGCGGTATAGCTGCTCCGCGAAAAACAGGCGCACCATCTGGTGCGACATGGTGAGGCGCGAGAGCGACAGCTTAGCATGCGCGGCGGCGTACACCGCCGGGGAGAACCCGTAGGGGCCGCCGATGGCGAAGGCCATGTGGCGCACGGAATGCGCCTTCCGCCCTATCCACCCGGCCAGCTCCACGCTGGTCATCTCCTCTCCACGCTCGTCAAGCAGCACAAGGCAGTCGGCTCCCTTGGCCCTTTCCAATATCAGCCGCCCCTCCTCTTCCTTCTGCCGCTCCATGGTCAGGCTGCCTGCGTTTTTCAGGGCCGGCACAATGCTTACCGAAAACGGCATGTAGTGGGCTATCCTTCCGGCGTAGTCGTCCACGGCGGCGGCGAAAGCCTTGTCGGCGGTCTTGCCCACCATTATCAGCTGCGCTTTCATCCGGCCTTGTCCCCGTATTCACCCTTGCGCTTCGGGTTCATGGGAAACCATCCCTTCCTCACCCTTTCGCGCTGCTCTTTGAGCTCGCCTATGGACCACAGCAGCGAGGCCCCCAACACCCCGAGCAGCGAAGACGCCACCACGTGGGCCACGAGCAGGGCGGCAGCCACTGCGGCCACCCCGAGCAGCAGCAGCACCCACCAGTACTTGGTGCCGGTGTGGTACTCCATCTTGATAACCACGGGGTGGAATATGCCTATTATGAGAAACGTGCAGACGGCTATCAACACGCCGGTGTAGTGTATTTCCATACCTGTTGCAAATATTTCAAGCTATGCAAAGATAGCTGTTTTCCCACTTACACGGCGCGGCAGCCGAGCCCGCCTATGGTGTCAAGGTTGCGGCAGCCGCTATCCCCCTCTCCCCGTGCACGGGCCACCCTATGCGTGGGCATGGCAAAAGGAAGCTGCGCCGCCGTAGCTTAGAGCCACCGGGCGGCGCAGCCGTTTGTTCACTTGGTGTCGAGTTCAAGCACGTAGACCGGCCCGGCCGGCCTGTCGGCAGGCAGCGGTATGGTTACCGAGCCGCGGGCCCTGGCGAACTCCACCTTGCGGCCGGTGGCGTACTCCTTGGCGGCCCTCACCTTGCGGCTGAGCGGCAGGGCTATCTCCGTAGCGGCGCTGTCGGTAACGTGCACATAGAGCTTGCCCCCCTTGCGCGTGGTTACCCCCCATGGCTGCGGAGGAACGTCGCCGGCTTCCGTGCCGTACACCGTGGGGCCGTACTGCGACAGCCACACGCCCATGCCTTTGAGCCGGTCGAGCGCTGCGGCCGGCAGTTCTCCGTTGGGCTGGGGGCCTATGTTCATCAGCAGGTTTGCCCCGCGCCCCGCCGTGGAGACGAGGTAGCGCACGAGGTCGTCCGCCGACTTGTAGTCCTGGTCCATTATCTTGTAGCCCCACATGCCGTTCATCGTCTGGCATGTCTCCAGCGGCAGGCGGCTTATGGCCTGCTCGGAATAGCCGGCCTTGTTCTCGCCCGGCACGTCGCGCTCGAACACCTGTATGTCCTCGCCCTCCACCACGTCCATATGGTGGTTGTTGGCCACGAGGCAGGCCGGCTGCAACGAGTGTATGTGGCTGTAAAGGCCTCCGAGCTGCCAGTCGAACGGCACGGGGTCTTCATCCCTGTCCCACACCCCGTCGAACCATATGGCCCCCACCGGGCCGTAGCCGGTGAGCAGCTCCGTGAGCTGGTCTTCCATGAAGCGGTAGTAGGCGGGCCAGTCGGCCTTTGCGGGGTCTTTGCCGGTTGTTCGGCCGGTGCGCCCCCATGGGTAGTCGTCCCTTGTCCAGTCTATCAGCGAATAGTAGAGGTGCAGCCTTATCCCCTGCCTTTGGCATTCGTCCGCCAGCTCCCTGAGTATGTCGCGGCCGTAAGGCGTGGCCTCCACTATGTCGTACGAGCTGTGCTTTGTGTCCCACATGGAGAAGCCGTCGTGGTGCCTGGTGGTGAAGCAGATGTAGCGGGCCCCGGCGTCCTTCACGGCTTTCACCCAGGCGCGTGCGTCGAAGCGGTGCGGGTAGAACGCCGATGCGGCCTTGGCGTATTCGTCTCTCGACGGGCCGTAGTTTAGGTACCATTCCCCCTGGGCGAACAGGCTGTATATGCCCCAGTGCAGGAATATGCCGAAACGGTCTTCGGCGAATTGCCGGCGGGCCTGCTCGTTTTCCGGCGCGGGGGCGTATCCGCCCTGCGCCGCCGCGGGCGTGCCGAATGCCAGGGCGGCGGCCATGGCCGCTGTTGCGATGTGTCTCTTGTGCATGGGTTCGAAGGTGTTTTGTGGTCTGTGTTCAGTAAGATGCCGTGCAGGGAATGCCTTCCGCCCTCACCCTGCGGCATATTCCGTCAAGCTGCCCGGGGGTGGCTTTCAGCAGTCCGCCGGCGGGTGTGGCCCTGTCTATGGTGTATACCATTACGGACTGCGGGGCTATCCTCTTGACCGTTTCAAGCCACGGGGCCACGTACTCCTCGCCGGTGTTGTCCACGCTGCGGCCGAGGTACGTCCCGGCCATGAACATGGTCTGTATTATAATGTGTCCGCGGAAAGCCTCCATTGCCTCCACGGCCCTTTGCAGGTCGTAGGCCGGCACGGGGCGGTCCACCAGCCCCACATAGGCCGGCGAGACGGTGTCGAGCTTCACGATGTTGTCGTCCACGGCCATCAGGGCTTCGCGTATGCGCTCCTTGTGTATGGCCGAGCCGTTGGTCAGCACGGCCACCTTGGCCCCGGGGCAGTACTTGTCGCGCAGCCCCGTGGTGTCGGCTATTATCCCGGGGAAGTGCGGGTGCGTGGTTGGTTCCCCGTTGCCGGCGAAGGTTATCACGTCCGGGGGCGTGCCTTCTGCGGCCATTTGGGCGAGCTTGCTCTCCAAGGCCCGGGCCACCTCGTCCCTCCCGGGGTGGCGTGAGGAAGTCTTGCGCTCGGCGTTGAACCCGCATTCGCAGTAGATGCAGTCGAAGGTGCAGATCTTCCCGTCCGCCGGCAGCAGGTTTACCCCGAGCGAAAGGCCGAGCCGGCGGCTCCTCACAGGGCCGTATGTCACGCCCGGGTGCAGGAATGTGTCCATGGCGCCGTCAGGAGTTCATGGAGAGGAGGAACTCCTCGTTGTTCTTTGTGCCGCGCATCCTGTCGTGTATGAAGTTCATGGCCTCCACGGGGTTCATGTCTGATATGAACTTGCGCATTATCCACATGCGGTCCAGCGTGGCCTTGTCTTGCAGCAGTTCGTCCCGCCTTGTGCTGGATGCCACGAGGTTTACGGCCGGGAATATCCTCTTGTTTGACAGCGAGCGCTCGAGTTGCAGCTCCATGTTGCCCGTGCCCTTGAACTCCTCGAAGATCACCTCGTCCATCTTGCTGCCGGTGTCTGTGAGCGCGGTGGCTATGATGGTGAGCGACCCTCCGTTCTCAATGTTGCGCGCCGCGCCGAAGAAGCGCTTGGGCTTTTGCAGGGCGTTGGCGTCCACGCCGCCGGTGAGCACCTTGCCCGAGGCCGGCGCCACGGTGTTGTAGGCCCTGGCCAGGCGCGTTATGGAGTCGAGGAATATCACCACGTCGTGGCCGCATTCCACCATCCTCTTGGCCTTTTCCAGCACTATGCCGGCTATCTTCACGTGCCTGTCGGCCGGCTCGTCGAACGTGGAGGCTATCACCTCCGCGTCCACGGTGCGGGCCATGTCGGTAACCTCCTCGGGGCGCTCGTCTATGAGCAGCATCATGAGGTAGGCCTCGGGGTGGTTGGCCGCAATGGCGTTGGCTATGTCTTTCATCAGTATGGTCTTACCCGTCTTGGGCTGCGCCACTATGAGCGCCCTCTGCCCCTTGCCTATGGGCGAGAAGAGGTCCACGATGCGTGTGGAAAGGTTGGTGGTGAGCGGGTCTCCGCACAGGTTGAACTTCTCGTCGGGGAACAGCGGCGTGAGGTGTTCGAAGGGTATCCTGTCGCGTATCTCGGAGGGTTCGCGCCCGTTCACCCTTTCTATGCTTGTGAGGGGGAAGTACTTCTCCCCGTCGTGCGGCGGGCGCACACGGCACTGCACCACATCTCCCGACTTCAGGCCGTAGCGCTTTATCGTGCCGGCCGTAACGTAGATGTCGTCGGGCGACGAGAGGTAGTTGTAGTCGCTCGACCGCAGGAAGCCGTAGCCGTCGGGCATGGTCTCGAGCACCCCGTTGGCCGTTACGATGTCGCTGAAGTCGCAATGGCCGTTGGCCGCAGGGGCGGTGTGCTGCGCCGCGGGGGCGGGCAGTTCCTCCGCCGGGGCGGACGACAGGTTGCCGAGCATGTCGTAGTTTGGTATGGCCCCGGTGTCCTCTATCGGCAGGTCCACTATCGTTATGAAGTCGGTGCCGTCCGCCGGGTCTCCCTCCCACGCGCCTTCGGCCGCCCCGCGTTTGGCTTCCACCTTGCTCTGGAACTGCTCCATGAGGTTCCCCCCGGCGCGTTCCTCCGCTTCCCCGGCCGTGTCCGTATCCTCGGCTCCGGCGTTCTGGCCGTAGGAGGGCTTCTTGGCCACTTCCGATTTCAGCTCTGCCAGCAGCGTTTCCGGGTCGTATTGCGAGCCTTCCGGGTTGCCCAGCGTTTCCTCCAAGGCTGCCAGCAGGTCTTTCTCCCTCTTTGTCTTGCGTCCGCGGTGCCTGGGTATCTCCGCCATAATCTGCTCGGCGGTGAGCCTGGGCGCGGAGCTTTCATCCTTGGGCGCGCCATCCTTGGCGGCGGTTTCCTCAGCGGGTGCGCACCCGGGTTCTGCACCGTCCTTGAAGAGCTGCTGCTGTTGCGGTTTCATGCCCGCGTCCAGATTCTCCCCGTGCCTGCCGTTCACGGAATATACGTGTTCCTTGGGTGGCTGGGCTATGCGCTGCCTTGTCTTCCTCTCGGGTTCGGCTTTCCTGCCGCTTTCCACGTCGGCCTGCCTGTCGAGCAGGGCGTAAACGGTGGCGGCCTTGTCCTCTCCCGGTGCGATTTCCACTCCCAATTGCCTTGCAATCAGTTCAAGTTCGCTTGTGTCCTTGGACAACAATTCGTCTTTGCTGTACATTTATGTGTGATTGTTTTGTTCGATGGAACTGTGCCGGCGGCGGCACTCTAAAAGTATGCGTGAAGCCAAGCCGCAGTCTTCCGCGGCTTCGGCTCGGCAAAGGTAGTGTTTTTGTTTGTCACAAGCCGTGTTTCCCTATGATTATGGAAAGATATGCGGCGTGTAATCGCCAGCCGGGTCCCTACCGCGGGCGGTGCGGGCGGAAGACGGGGCAAGCCCCGTCTCTACGGCACACCTTGTCAACCACAAACCGCTCCAATCATTCATGTCGGGCGGAGCGGAACATCTCCCGCAATCCGTCATGCCAGGCGAAGCGAAACAGCTCCCGCAATCCGTCATGCCAGGCGGAGCGAAACATCTCCAGCTATCCGTCATGCCGGGCGAAGCGAAACATCTCCCGCAATCCGTCATGCCGGGCGGAGCGAAACAGCTCCCGCAAGGGATTCTTCGGTCGCAGGCGCTCCCTCTGAATGAC
>R18__coassemble_1528_pt1 | contig 25827 bp, 19 predicted proteins | sample R18__metabat2_low_PE_037 | metagenome-assembled genome bin R18
AAGGGTGCAACACCACACCCACCCCACTGACTGTACCACGGCGTGGTACAAACAACACTACCAACAAACGGGTGTGCCACCTACACCGCAAGCGCACCACACTGCGCAGGGTCACATAGGAGATGCAGGCGGGAGGCCTGCGATCCCAGCCCCACGCACGTCATCCGGGGGAAGCGGCAGCTACCGAAACACCCCCACACTAAACACGGGATGTTTCACTACGCCCAGCATGAACGCAACCGCCATTCCAAGCGCAGCGAAGAACCCGGTGCAAAGGGTGCAACACCACACCCACCCCACTGACTGTACCACGGCGTGGTACAAACAATACCGGGGCGTGGTACAAACAGTACCACGGCGTGGTACACGCAGTACCAAGCCGTGGTATTGCCCTATGGCCGGGTATCAGCAGGGAAGCTGTTGCAAGCCGGCGGCCCCCAACAGCCACGCCAGTGGCATGGGAAAAAGCGCTTGGGCTTGCAATGCCACACGCTTATGGGCATCTCCAACCTTTTGCCGCCAAACACGGCACTTGGATTTGTGGAATGGGAAAACAAGCCAGTAGGACGGGCGGAACTCCAACGGGCAACGGAACGGATATGCTTTTCTGGACGGAAAGGGCCCCGGGAGGAGACCGTGGAAAATGAAAAATCCCCACAACCCCGAAGGATTGCAGGGATGCACCACCTGTGGGCGCTGAGGGATTCGAACCCCCGACCCTCTGCTTGTAAGGCAGACGCTCTGAACCAACTGAGCTAAGCGCCCCAATTGCTTGGGTTTTGCGGTTGCAAAGGTACGCAGCTTTCCGCTCACGGCCAAATTTCAGCGGCGTTTTTTTTGCTTATTCTCACACATTCGGCTTCCATGGAGCCTCCACACCACAAAACAAGGCAGGGGTAACACCGGGCGGTTGTGCGCGTATTTGCAACCAACTCGCGCCAAAACGATAAAACACGCAAAAAAGGGGTGATTTTTTGACACTGCAACGTTAATCCGCAAACCACAATGTCCTATCTTTGCCCGTATGAGTAAGAAAACCATATGGGCGATAGCCGTGACAATGGGCCTTTCGTTCGTGGCCCTGCTGCTCATGCAGGTGCAGTACGTGCGCGAGATGGTGGACATGAAGAGGGAGCAGTTTGACGAATCCGTAAACCGCGCCCTCTACCAGGCCTCACGCAACTTGGAGCTGAACGAGACCCTGCGCTACCTGGAACAGTATGTGAACAAGACAAAGCGCCGCGCCGCCGGGGACACGGCCTCGGGCGACAAGTCGCCCTTTGAGATGAGGACGATGGCCTACGCCCCGGCGTCGAGCCCCAGGGCGCTGATACTCCGCCCCGACAAGAACGCCGTGGACGAGGCCTCCAAGTCCATGGTGGAGATAGTGCGCAACCGGTATGTGTACCAAAAGGCCCTGCTCGACGAGGTGGTTTACTCCATACTGTACGCCGCATCGGGCAAGCCGCTGAAAGAGCGGGTCAACTTCAAGATGCTGGACCAGGACCTCAAAGCCGAACTCGTAAACAACGGCATTGACATACCCTACCACTTCCGGGTGCTGACCCAGGACGGCAGGGAGGTGTACCGCTGCCCCGACTACGAGGAGCGCGGCTCTGAAATGACATACACCCACCCGCTCTTCCGCAACGACCCGCAGCAGAACAAGGGCGTGGTGAAGGTGCACTTCCCCGACATGGGGCGCTACATATTCTCGTCGGTGAAATTCCTCGCGCCCGCCTTGATATTCACCATAGTGCTGTTGGTAACGTTCGTGTTCACCATATTGGCGGTGTTCAGGCAGAAGCGCTACACGGAGATGAGGAACGACTTCATAAACAACATGACCCACGAGCTGAAAACCCCCATAGCGAGCATTTCCCTCGCCGCGCAGATGCTCAAAGACGGGGTGGTGGTGAAGACCCCCGAAAGGCTGGCGCACCTGGGCAACGTGGTGTACGACGAGTCGAAGCGGCTGCGCTTCCTCGTGGAAAGGGTGCTGCAGATGTCCATGTTCGACAAGGAGAGCGGCGAGTTCAAGAAGCAGGAGCTCGACATAAACGACATGGCAGCCACGGCAGCCCAGGCCTTCAACCTAAGGGTGGGGCACACCGGCGGGGAGATACGCATAGCCCCGGAGGCGGGACATCCGATGGTGTACGCGGACGAGGTGCACTTCCAGAACGCACTGTTCAACATAATGGACAACGCCGTGAAATACAGCAAGCCGGACTCCCCCCTGGAAATATCGATAAGGACATGGAACGAGAAAGGCCTTGCGTGCATGTCCATATCTGACACGGGCATAGGCATGAAGAAAGACAGCCTCAAGAAGATCTTTGACAAGTTCTACCGCGTGCACACCGGCAACCGGCACGACGCCAAGGGGTTCGGCCTGGGGCTTTCCTACGTGAAGAAAGTGGTGGAGAGGCACAACGGCACGGTGTCCGTAGAGAGCGAACCGGGCAGGGGGACCACATTCACAATAAAACTACCAACAATAAAGACATGAGGAACTTAGAAGAAAAGAACAGGATCCTGCTGTGCGAGGACGATGAAAACCTCGGCATGCTGCTCAGGGAGTACCTGCAAGCCATGGGCTACAACGCCGAGCTGTGCCCCGACGGGGAATCCGGGTACAGGGCTTTCGTAAGGGAGAGGTACGACCTCTGCGTGTTAGACGTGATGATGCCCAAGAAAGACGGCTTCTCCTTAGGGCAGGACATAAGGCGCATAAACGCCGAAGTGCCCATAATATTCCTCACGGCCAAGACCATGAAGGAAGACATCCTGGAGGGCTTCAAGATAGGGGCGGACGACTACATGACCAAGCCGTTCTCCATGGAGGAGCTCGTTTCCCGGATAGAGGCCATACTGCGCAGGGTGAGGGGCAAGAAGACGAAGGAAACCACGCTGTACAAGGTGGGGCTTTTCGAGTTCGACACCCAGAAACAGACCCTCGCCATAGGCGACAAGACCACCAAGCTCACCACCAAGGAGAACGAGCTGCTGGCCCTGCTGTGCTCGCACGCCAACGAATTGCTGCAGCGCGACTTCGCCCTGAAAACCATCTGGATAGACGACAACTATTTCAACGCCCGCTCCATGGACGTGTACATCACAAAGCTGCGCAAGCTGCTCAAAGACGACGACCAAGTGGGGATTCTCAACATCCACGGCCGGGGATACAAACTAATCGGCACGGTGGAACCCATCGAGCTGTAACAGCCCCAATGCAAAGGCGCCGCGGCCTCCTGCGCACCAACAGTGTGTGCGGGAAGCCGCGGCGGCTGCGTTTCAGCCCGCCATGGGCGCAAGGCTAAGCCCGGCGCATGCGCAAAACGTAGCAAACAGCCCCCGCCACCACCATGGCCACGGCAGCCACAAGGGGAATGTTGCCCCACCCGCGCCCCAACAACAGCCGCACGGCCAAGAGCGACACACCGGCCGGCAAGGCGTAAAATCCATAGCTGGACAGCAAGGCCAGCCCCCTTTTCACAACACCCATGCCGCGAAAGTAGCCAAAAGATTTCCCCAAAAGGGCGGAAAGGGCTAACTTTGCAGCCGCTTTCGGGCGACAAAACAAACCAACAAACAAAAAACAGTATGAACCAATACGAAACCGTTTTCATTTTGACTCCCGTTTTGTCTGATGAACAGATGAAGGAAACGGTCGCCAAGTTCAGGACGCTCCTCACCGACGGCGGTGCAGAGATCCTCAACGAGGAGGACTGGGGACTCAAGAAACTGGCTTACGAAATCCAGAAGAAATCCACGGGTTTCTACCATCTCCTGGAATTCAAGGCCGAGCCTGCGCTCATCGACAAGTTGGAAACCAGCTTCCGCCGCGAGGAAAAAGTGATCCGCTTCCTCACCACGAAGCTTGACAAGTACGCAGCCGAGTATTCGGAGAAGAGAAAGAACAAACTTAGCAAGAAGGAGGAGGCATAATATGGCACAAGCAGAACAGGGTATACGCTACCTGACACCGCCCACGGTAGACACCAACAGGAAAAAGTACTGCCGTTTCAAGAGGAGCGGTATCAAGTACATAGACTACAAGGACCCCGAGTTCCTCAAGAAGTTCCTCAACGAGCAGGGCAAGATACTGCCCCGCCGCATCACCGGCACTTCCCTGAAATACCAGCGCCGCCTGGCCCAGGCCATCAAGCGTGCACGCCAGCTCGCGCTGCTGCCCTACGTAACCGACCTCATGAAATAACCTTATAGAAGAAACGCCATGGAAATCATACTCAAGGAAGACATCATAGGGTTAGGCTACAAGAACGACATCGTACAGGTGAAGAACGGCTACGGCCGCAACTACCTCATACCGCAGGGCAAGGCCGTGATCGCCTCGGCATCCGCCAAGAAGGTGCTGGCCGAGAACCTCAGGCAGCAGGCCCACAAGCTCGCAGCCATCAAGGCCGAAGCCGAGAAGAAGGCCGAAGCCATAAAGGACGTGGCCATCGTCATATCGGCGAAGGTGAGCGCGACCGGCTCCACATACGGCTCCGTAAACACCGCAGCCGTGGCCGCAGCCCTCAAAGACAAGGGTTTTGAGGTGGACCGCAAGATCATCACCATGCGCGACATCAAGCAGGTAGGCGATTACGAAGCCGTGGTGCACTTCCACAAGGAAGTGGAGGTGGCCGTGCCGGTAAAGGTCATAGCCGAAAACCAGCCCGAAGAGGAGGTTGTGGAAGAGACCGCAACACCCGCAACGGAAACAAAAGCCTTCGCCACCGAAGAGGAAACTGCGGAAGCTTAAAGCCGCATAGGGGCATACCCCAACAGCAAAACGGCCACGGGCCCGGACACCTATCGGAGTCCGGGCCCGTAACCTTTTATGAAACCGTATGGGAAGCCGCTGCGGTCAGTCTTCCGCCAGTATGCTAACGATGCGCTCCGCAGTGCGTCCGTCCCACCTGTCGGGCAAGGCAGACCCTTTCCACCTCCCCGCAACCATGTCGGCGGCGGCCTCGGAAATAGCCGACGGGTCTGTGCCCACAAGCACGTTTGTCCCCACCTTCACCGTCTCTTGCAACTCGGCATAATCGTTTAGGGTCATACACGGAACACCGAGGAACGTGGCCTCCTCCGCCACATTACCCGAATCCGTAACTATTCCGGCGGCATTCGCAGTAAGGTGGCAGAATTCCAGGTAAGGCAACGGCCCGGTAAAAAGCACATTTGAAGCGCCACCGGCAAGAGCGGCCTTAAGTTTGGCTTCCGCTTGCGGCCTCAAAGCCGCAACCACCGGCTTTCCCCCCACCCCGCCTAACAAGGCGGCCATGGCGGTGCGGAGCGTTTCCCCATCAGAGAGCAAAGCATTCCTATTCAAAGTGAGTAGCACGTAGCCACCCTTTTGCAGCCCGTCCGCACCTTGGAACACCGGTTTGCGGGCCAGCGGCAGGCTCTGCCTGAGAGTGTCTATCAATATGTTTCCCACATAGAAGACCTTGGAAGGGTCTACCCCCTCCTTTCCCGCTATGCTGTTGCCGCTTTCCCCGGCGGTGAACAGGTAATCCGACAAGCCGTCTATAACAAGGCGGTTCACCTCCTTGGGCATGTTCATGTCAAACGACCTTGTGCCGGCCACCAAGTGCGCCAATTTCATACCCCTCCTTTTTGCGACTATGGCTGCGGCCATAGTCGCCGCCAAGTCGTTCACTACAATCAGCACGTCGGAAGGGGAAGAGTCGAGGAAAGCGTCCAAACGCGCCATGACCCCACCCGCCACCTCGTTGAGCTTGTCCCCTCCCACACCGAGGCATTCCACCCGTGGCGGTATTTGCAGGTCGCGGAACAAAGACGGCTCCACATGTGGCGAGTTCTCCTCGCCGGTATACACGAGCTTGTAAGAAATGCCATCCACTTTCCCCACGGCCCTTATTATCGGGGCTGCCTTTATGAAATCCGGGCGCGCGCCTGCCACTATGCATATGTCCATATCGGTATACGTATTTATTTGCTGCCAAAGTTAGCCAAAAGCGGCCTAAAAAGCATTTTCGCCACCACTACGGCGGCGCAAAACACTAACTTTGCGCAGGGGAAGCAGAACTCCGGCCCGTTGCCGGCACCCGGTGGGGTGCGGGAGGAAAGTCCGGGCAGCGCAGGGCGACCCACTTCTGAAAGTAGAAGCTGTCGGCGACGGCAGGAAGAGGTAGAAGAGAACGACCGCCGCGGGCGACTGCGGCAAGGGTGAGAAGGCGGTGTAAGAGACCACCGGCCGCCGGGTGACCGGCGGGCCGTACCTCCTGGGAGCTGCAAGTCCAAGTATACCGCTGTTGGAGGGTTGCCCGCCCGAGCCGCAAGGCACAGCGGAGGGTAGGATGCTAGAGCTGCGGGGCGACCCGCAGAGTAGATAAATGACGGGCGCCCGCAAGGGTACAGAACCCGGCTTATAGGAGTTCTGCCCCCCTTTTTTATTGAGTATGACACTGCGCGGCATAGTCGACTTCGTAACCGTGGGCGTGTGGCGGGTGGCTGTGGAAGAACTCTCGCCCATGCGCAGACTTGCTTACAATGCGTTGAAGCAGGTCTATTTGGCCGTGTCCATCTTTGTGAACAAGGGCGTTATGAATGCGGCATCGGCCCTGACCTACTCCACCCTGCTGGCGGTGGTGCCCATGTTGGCCGTGCTGTTCGGCATAGCGCGTGGTTTCGGTTTGTCCCGCCATGTGGAGGCATGGCTGAAGAGTGCGTTGGAGGGCCAGCCCGAAGTGGCAGCCGCCATGGCCGGCTTCGCAAATTCATACATAGAACACACCCACAGCGGAACCATAATAGGCATAGGACTCGCGCTGATGCTCTTCACCGTGATAATGCTGATAAGGAACATTGAGAGGGTGTTCAACCAAATATGGCTCGTGAAGGAAGAACGCACCCTTTTGCGCACGGTAACAGACTACACGGCCATATTGCTGCTGCTGCCCCTTGTGATAATCCTGACTTCCGGCGTGTCCATATTCATGGCGGCCTTTGCGGAACAATTCCGCCAAAGCACCGTGTTGGGGCCTATTTCAAGCACCGCCATCAACCTGCTCCCATACGTGGTGATGTCTGCCGTGTTCATAGCGGCCTACGTGTTCATGCCCAACACGAAGGTGCGCGTACGCTCCGCCATCGTGCCGGGGATACTTGCCGGCGTGGCCATGCAGGTGTTGCAGTTCGTCTACATACACTCCCAAATGTTCCTGTCGTCCTACAACGCGATATACGGGTCGTTTGCTGCGCTGCCGCTGTTTATGCTTTGGTTGCAAGTGTCGTGGACAATCTGCCTGTTCGGCGCGGAACTGACCTATGCCAACCAGCGGTTGGAATATTACGCCTTCCTCTCGCACACAGACGACCTGAGCCACCGATATAGGCTCTTGCTGAGCGTATCGCTAATGTCCCTCATCTGCAAACGTTTCGACCAAGGGAAAAAGCCGTACACGGCCGCCGGTCTCAAGGCGGAAACGGGCATTCCGATACGTATCACCACCGACCTGCTCTACGACATGGTGAGGGTAAGGCTGCTTTCCACCGTAAGCTTCGGAATTGACGGAGAGACATACTACCAGCCGGCGGAAGCCCTCGGCAACATCACGGTGGGGACCCTCGTGGACAGGCTTGAAGCCCTCGGCAATTGGCACCTCAACATAAGCCTGCACAAGTTGGCGGCAAGCGGGGAATTGCAACAGCTTATAGGACTCCGCAAGGAATACCTTGGGAAGCTCCGAGGGATAAGGCTTGCCGACTTGCAGGTTTAGGGCAACAAGCCTCCGTTGACCATGCGGTGCATATACTGGTATACTATGGCTTTGAGTTCCCTCTCCATAGTCCCTTGTAGAGGAACGCGGCCCAACAGGTTGTTTTCCATAAGGTTGTCGTCAAGGCGGTAAAGGCCGGTAGCCCTCTCCCCGTCAAACTGCAAGAGGAGTCCGTTCCTGGCGTATTGGTAAGTTCCGTTCAGGTAGTTCACCGCAAAGGTTTCCTCTGCCGGCGTGGAAAACAAGTCGACCCCGAAAGCCAAGTGCGGCCCGCCATACCCCACAAGGCCGAGCACCGTGGGTAGGATGTCCGTTTGCTGCGCAATGCCCTTCCTCAGTCCGGGCTCTACAAGGCCGCCCGGCGAATAGAAGACGACGGGAGAGGAAAATCCCCCTATATCCGTTTGGTATTGCCGGTGGTCGCTAAGGTTGGTGTGGTCGCTCATTATGATGAAAACGGTGTTGTGGAACCACGGCTGTGCGGCTGCGCTCTCAAAAAACCTCCCTATGGCCATATCAGTGTACCTTATGCACTTGTGTATAGGAAGCCCCTCTTCGGGATAAGTGTCCGCATATTTTGCCGGCACGGTGTATGGGTCGTGGCTGGTAAGGGTGAAACAAGCCGTGACAAAAGGCTCTTTCAGTCTGCCTATCCCCTTGCACCAATATTGCAGGAACGGCTCGTCCCATATGCCCCAATGCCCGTCAAAATCGTCCGCACCACCAAAACACTCGTCCTTTTCATAGTCTTCCCTGCCGTAATACTCCCCAAACCCGGCCTTGTTTGCCAAGGCCATAAAACCCATCGATCCCCTTTGGGCGCCATGGTAGAAAGCGGAAGAATAGCCCAGTGGAGCGAGCAATCCGGCAAGTCCGTTGAAAGGGTGCATGGAAGCAGGGGTGAGAATGAACGGCTCCTTGAACATAGGTATTCCGCAAAGTATGGAGGGCATGGCGTCTATGCTCTTACGCCCATTGCAGTAGGAACGTTCCCACACGGCCGAACGTCCTATTATGGAATCCACATTTGGGGTATACCCCCGGTAGGCACCTCCGTCAAGTTTCTTATTCAACGCCCCGATGTACTCCGTACCAAAGCTTTCCACGATGAGCAGCACTATGTTTGGCCGTTTGCCATCTGCTGTCTTGACACCTGTGGCGGAGTGATTGTGCACGGGGGTGTATATTTCTCCCGCTTCCTCCAACGACCCGAAATATGGCGGCACTTTGAAAACATCCTTCCCTATTGTCCTTATCAGGGAGAAAGGGGTGTTTAGGACCAAGGCGCATTCCGCCGGGCGTCGTACGTATTGGTTGGCGTTGCTCACTGTGATGGGTCTCACCTGGCGGGAAAGCCCTCCCCTGCATGCGGCTATGCACAGCAGCGCGGCTACGGACAACGACACCAGGTTGGCCAAAAGGAAAGCCATTCGTCCACGCAAACCGGCTATGTTTCCCTTACACGTGCGCGGCGTGGCATACAGCCGCCACATAAGCCAGCCTACAACGGCTGTAAGCAGCACAAGATACCAATGGGACACAAAGCGCCCGAAGACTATGCCGGCAATGTTGCCCTCGTTTGAAAACTCGTTGAACACGGATGTGGTGGTGCGCCTCATAGTGTACGGGAAATACACGGAGTCAGCCATGTTCACGGCAAAGCAGACCGTATTAACCACAACGAACAACCACTTGCACACCTTGTGGTACAAAGGCGTTTCCTTGTGCCATAAGGGAAATAGCGCCATGGCCACATATAAGGCGTTGGTGTAGGCTATTGCGGACAAGTCAAAGACGATTCCCCCTCGGAAAGCATTCCAAACAGCCCCGTCGGCTATCCCGGCTGCAAACAGCTGCATGTTTTCCACAAGGAACTCCGCACGGGCCACGGCATACACTGCCAACGCCAACAACATATTGGCCGCAACCGCAGCTATCGGGCCGAACGGCGATGAAAGGATTTTTCTTTTCATACTTTCATCCCTGCATATCGTGCAATCTCTTGTAATACCCTCCCGCAGCCAGCAATTCCCCATGGGTGCCGTGTTCCACTATCCGCCCTTCGTGCAGCACGTATATGACATCGGCGTTCCTTATTGTAGACAGCCTATGGGCTATCGCCACGGTTGTGCGTGTCTTCATCAAGTGTTCCAAAGCCTCCTGCACAAGCCGTTCGCTCTCAGTGTCAAGGGCAGATGTGGCTTCGTCCAAAATCAGTATGGGAGGGTTTTTGAGTACCGCACGGGCTATGGAGACACGTTGCCTCTGCCCTCCCGAAAGCCGTCCGCCCCGGTCGCCCACCATGGTGTCGTAGCCTTGGTCGGACAAGGTGATAAATTCGTGGGCATTTGCGGTACGCGCCGCAGTCTCCACCTCCTGCTGCGTGGCCGATGGCACTCCGAAAGCGATATTGTTCCTGAAAGTGTCATTGAACAACACAGCCTCCTGGTTCACATTCCCTATCAGGCTGCGAAGGTCTTTCAGGCGGAGTTCCCTCACATCCGTGCCATCTATGAGAACCTGCCCCTCCTGCACATCATAGTAGCGCGGTATGAGGTCTACAAGGGTGGATTTGCCCGAGCCGCTCTGCCCCACAAAAGCCACGGTCTTCCCCTTTGGTATAGTCAGGCTCACATTTCGCAGCACCCACGCATCCCCATATTTGAAAGACACATTGCGGAACTCTATCCCCTTGTCAAACGAAGTCTTCGGTTTTGGCACGGCAGGCTCCCTTATCGCATTTTCAGCCATGAGGATGCGGTCTATCCTATCCATGGAAGCAAGCCCCTTCGGTATGTTGTACCCGGCCTTTGAAAACTCTTTCAGCGGATTGATTATGCTGTACAATATCACGAGGTAGTATATGAACGTGGGGCCCGATATGGCTCCTCCGTGCAACACAAGCATTCCCCCGAACCACAACACCACCACTATTAACACAGTCCCGAGAAATTCACTCATAGGGTGTGCCATTTGCTGCCTAATGCTCACCCTTGTAACCCTGTCGCGGTAGTCGTCGTTGGTCTTGGCAAAACGCGAGTTCATCTTTTCTTCGGCGCAAAAGGCTTTTACAATCCGAAGTCCGCCGAGGGTCTCCTCCACCTGGCTCATTGTGTCGCTCCACAAAGATTGCGCCTCGCTGCTCTGCGCTTTCAACTTTCGCCCAATCCGCCCCATAACCCATCCGAACACCGGTACGAAGACTATCGTAAAGAGAGTGAGCTGCCACGAAACCGCAACAAGAGTGGCAAAATAGAACAAGACGAGTATTGGATTCTTGAAGAGCATGTCAAGGGAAGCCATTATGGAGTTTTCCACTTCCTGCACATCCCCGCTCATCCTCGCAATGATATCACCCTTTCGCTCTTCCGAAAAGAAACCGAGCGGCAGGGAAGTGATCTTGCGGTACAACTGGTTTCGTATGTCCCTCACCACCCCCGTCCGTATCGGCATTACAGTGGCCGATGAAAGGAAGTAAGCACCGGTCTTCAGCAGTGTGGCCACGGCGAGAAACGCACCTATGATGAGCAGTGCGTATGACTCACCCACGCTGTCTATCATACCGGCTATGTAATATGATGTGTTGTTTGAAAGCACTTCCTTGGCTGTGGACAGGTTCCACGTCCAGTCCATAAGATGCTGCGCCCTTTCGCCACCGGTGCGGAAGAGAATCTGCAAGATTGGTATAAGGGCCAAGAAAGAGAATATGTTCAGCACAGCCGACAAAATATTGAACAGCACAGACATGGCCAAGTATCTCTTGTATGGCGGCAGGAAGCGCCGCAGCACCCTTAGGAAGTCTTTCATGTTTATCTTATTTGTGTTTCGGAGTTATTCCCAATGCCCCATTACGGGCCGCCCCGTAGGCCACGCTGTGTGCGGAGCCTGCGGGGCGGCATATACGCAACATGGTATTGCTCAAAAAAATCGCCTTTGGCCTTATTTGGCGGGTATGGCTTCCAGCGTCTTTACGAGGAACTGCCAGAACATACCCACCGTAGGTATAAGGCAGCGTTCGTTGGCCGTGTGGGGCGAACGCAGCGTGGGGCCGAACGAGCAGATGTCCAGCCCAGGATACTTAGACAGGATAATGGAGCATTCCAATCCTGCATGCACCACTTGTATCACGGGGTCTTTGCCAAAGAGGTCTTTGTACACCTTCTCCATGGTCTTCACTATTTGGCTGTCAGTGTCGGGATTCCATCCCCCATATTCCCCACCGGTGGTTACTTTCATGCCCGCCATGGAGAAACAGCTGGAAAGCGTCTCGGCTATGTAAGCCCTCATCGTGTCGCTTGCGCTGCGTGCCAATATCTTGACGCTCGCCTTGCCCTGCCCTATCGTTACAATGGCCAAGTTTGACGAGGTCTCCACTATCCCGGGTATTGACGGGATATATCTCATCACACCGTTGTGGCAGGCATATATGGCATCCACGACATTGTCCTGTATGTCGGCCGGCATCACCATGGCCGGCATTTCCGTTTCCGTGGCAGTGAGGTCAACCCGGTCTTCAATACCCTTGAACTCCTCCTCGAAAATCTCCTTGTAGTCGGCCACAATGTTCTTGAGTTCCTCCACGTCTTCCTTGGCTACTACCACCACGGCATCCGCCTTGAAAGGTATTGCGTTGCGCATGTTCCCGCCCTGCCATGTGGCAATTTGGGCATCGCATTCGGCTATGGCATCGTGCAGTATACGTGCCATAAGCTTGTTGGCGTTTGCACGGCCGAGGCCTATCTCCAGACCGGAATGGCCACCCTTGAAGCCTTGCAAGGATATGTGTACGGCAGCCATGGACGGATCGGCTGTCTCCTCCTTGTATTCAATCTCGGCGGTAACGTCTATGCCACCGGCACTGCCAATAATCATCTCGCCTTCCTCCTCCGTGTCAAGGTTGAGCAAGATTTCCCCTTGCAACTCGCCAGCCGGCAGTTCGTTGGCGCCGAACATTCCCGTCTCTTCGTCAGCAGTGCACAACGCCTCTATCGGCCCGTGCTTGATATCCGTTGACTCCATCACGGCCATTATCGCAGCGATGCCGATACCGTCGTCCGCCCCGAGCGTGGTCTTGTCTGCACGCACCCAATCCCCGTCTATCCATGTCTTTATGGGGTCTGTTTCAAAGTTGTGCGTGCTTTCCGGCGCTTTCTGCGGCACCATGTCAAAGTGTGCCTGCAGTATCACCGTCTTGCGGTCTTCCATGCCCGGGGTGGCCGGTTTGCGCATTACGATGTTGCCGGCTGGGTCTTGGAAAGCCTCCACACCGACACGCTTTGCAAAGTCGAGGAGGAACTGCTGAGCCTTTTCCCTATGGCCTGACGGACGCGGCACTTGTGTGAGGGCGTCAAAATTGCGCCACACTATTTCCGGTTTCAAATTCTTGATTTCGCTCATTGTCTTAGCTTGTTTAGGTTATCGTATGGTTGTGTTTTCTTTGTAAGAGCAAGTGCGGAGTATGCATACACGCCGAGGAGAGCCACAAGCATCGTCTGCACAGAGTGCACTATCAGCACGAAGTTTAGTGCATCAAATTCCGCCACTCCGTAAAGCACCAGCATGGTCTTTACTGCGAAGTGCCATGGGCCGGCACCGTTGGGGGTTGGCACTATCACAGCTATGCTACCCACAACGAAAGAGGCCATGGCGCAGCCCAATCCGAGTCCGGAAGTGAATCCGAAACAGAAAAAGGCTATGTAGTAATGCAAGAAATAGCAAGCCCATATCGCTATCGTATTTGCCAAAAAAAGGCATGGCTTTTTCACTTTGCGCACAGACAGGACACCTTGCCACAAGTCTTCCAAAGCGTCCTTGACACGTTTATAGAACGACAGTTGGCGGAACATGAAGTGGAGCAACACTATTGCAGCCACCGCACAAACGGCGGCAACGAAGTATCCCCGCGGACTGAACCTCCCAAACACCGAGCTTACAGAAACCCCCGTCTTGCTGAAAAACGAAGAGAACACCGGAAGCTGTAAGGCGAAAGAAAAGAAAGCGACCGCCACGACTAACAGGGAGTCTATGGCCCTTTCCGTAACCACCGTGCCAAGTGATTTTGAAAAAGACGCCCCATCGTAGCGTTTCAACACCGCGCAACGGGCAAACTCACCAGCCCTCGGCACAACAAGGCTCACCGCATACGACAGAAACACCGAATGCACCCTTGTGGATTTTCGTGTGTCTATTCCTATCGGCTCAAGTGTCTGCCCCCATCTCCACCCTCGCAAGGCCTGCGCCAACACTCCGAAAGGGAAAGAAAGCAACATCCAGCCCCAGTCCATCTCGTATAGCAACACATGCCGCACCTTGCCGAAATCCACACCGCGGTACATCCAATAAAGTATCGCGCCTCCCAAAGCGAGGGAGACTGCCAACTTATATGCGTTGCCGGATGATTGTTTCACTTTGCGGGTTACAGTTTGCTGCAAAGGTAGTGCAAATTGGGTGAAAGGCGGCAAGCACCCTTTTCGCCCAATTTGCACTACCTTTGTAACCAAAACCTAACCAATAGCAAACAATGTTCAGCAAAGAGACATACTCAGGGCGGAGGAAAGCCCTCAGGGAAATGATGGGCAGCGGTATCGTGCTGCTGTTCGGCAACAACGAGTCGCCTTGCAACTATCCGGCAAACGGCTACTCTCCTTTCAGGCAGGACTCTTCTTTCAGGTACTATTTCGGCATAGAGAGGGACGGCCTTGTCGGAGTGATAGACTTGGACTCGGGAGAAGAGACCCTTGTGGGAGACGACATCAGCATAGACGACATAGTGTGGTGCGGGGCTGTTCCGAACATGAAAGACTTAGCCGCAAGCTGCGGTGTGGAACTCACCGCGCCGGCGGCTGAATTGGAACGAATATGCAAAGGGGCGAAAGAAGCCGGTAGGGGAATACATTTCCTACCTCCATACCGGCACGACACTATGCTCCAAATAACAGACCTATTGGGCATACACCATACAGAGCAGCGCCAAGCGGCTTCGTTGGAATTGATAAAGGCTGTCGTCAAGCAGCGTTCTGTCAAGGAACCACAGGAAATAGAAGCCCTTGAAAGGGCGGCAGCCATCGGCTACAAAATGCACACCACCGCCATGGGCAACGCAAAGCCCGGACTCACGGAAAGGTTCGTGGCGGGGATTGTGGACGGAGTGGCCCTGTCATACGGCTCAAAGGTCAGCTTCCCCACCATTTTCACACAACACGGAGAGATAATGCACGGCACCCCGTCATCCGCAAAGTTGGAGGAGGGGCGGCTCGTACTATGCGACTGTGGTGCGGAGACCACCGACGGATACTGCTCAGACAACACCCGGACAATGCCCGTAGGGGGCAGGTTTACAAAACGCCAGCTTGACATATACTCGATTGTGGAAGCATGCCATGACCTGGCCTTGGACATATCACGCCCGGGGATTACGTACATGGATGTGCACCTGTCCGTATGCCGGCTTATGGCGGAAAGGCTGAAAGACCTCGGACTTATGAAAGGCAACACCGAAGCGGCCGTGGAAGCCGGGGCGCACGCCCTTTTCATGCCGCACGGCCTGGGACACATGATGGGTATGGACGTACACGACATGGAGGGGCTGGGGCAAACCTATGTGGGGTATGACGACACCACAAGGCCACGGCTTGACCAGTTCGGCACGGCTTCCCTCAGAATGGGGCGTGCATTGGAAGAGGGCTTCGTGGTAACTGACGAACCAGGCATATACTTCATACCCGCACTCATAGACGACTGGAAAGCACGCCGGCACTGCGCCGATTTCATCTGCTATGACAAGGTGGAGGGGTACAAGGACTTCGGGGGGATAAGGATTGAAGACGATATACTCGTAACAAAAAACGGCTGCCGCTTCATCGGATCGGAACGCATTCCCTACCACCCGGCGGACGTGGAAGCTTTCATGGCAAAGTAACCAACCACAAGGCTCAAACTTAAACCAAACAATAGAACAATGAAGAAAATCCTACTGATGGCCTTGGCGGCGATGATTGCCGCCGGAGGACAGGCCAAAGGCAAGAAAGCCAAGAAGAACGACAACAAGCCGGTGTTCACCGTGGTGAAACAAAACCCGATAACGAGCATCAAGGATCAAAACCGCAGCGGCACATGCTGGGCGTACTCCACACTGAGCTTCTTTGAGAGCGAAGTGTTGAAAGCCACGGGGAAAGAAGTCGACCTGGGAGAGATGTTCGTAGCCAGCAAGACCTATATGGACCGCGCCACAAAAGCAGTACGGATGCACGGCGACGTCTCTTTCTCGCAGGGCGGCAGCGCATACGATGCCCTTTACTGCCTACAAAACTACGGCCTCGTGCCGGAAACGGCAATGCCTCTGCCGGGCGTACCCTACGGAGACTCATTGGCCAACTTCAACGAGTTCTTCAATGCCATGACCCCTTACGTTGAAAACGTGGCCAAGTCTAAGGAGAAAAAGCTCACCACAGCTTGGAAAAAGGGTTTGCAGGGCATACTTGACGCATACCTCGGGGAATGCCCGGAAGAGTTCACACACGAGGGACAGTCCTACACCCCGAAGAGCTATGCGGCAAGCCTCGGCATAAACCCCGACGACTACGTTACAATAACCAGCTACACACACCACCCGTTCTGGACGGCATTCGCCGTGGAAGTGCAGGACAACTGGCGCTGGCCGCTCAGCTGGAACCTGCCGATGGAGGATATGATGAGGGTCATAGACAACGCCATTGAAAACGGCTACACCGTGGCATGGGGCGGAGACGTGTCAGAGGATGGCTTCACGCGCAAAGGACTGGCTTTGGCATACGACACCAAGAAGGTGCAGGGACTCTCCGGAAGCGATGCCGCAAAGTGGCTCAAACTCACATCCACACAGAAAAACGAGAAGTTTGACTCGCTCGGTGTGAACGCACCGGAAGTAACCCCCACTCAGGAAATGCGCCAGGAAGCCTTTGACAACTGGGAAAACACAGACGACCACGGCATGCACATCTTCGGCATAGCCAAAGACCAGAACGGCAAGGAATACTACATGGTGAAAAACTCCTGGGGGGAATACGGAGACCACAAGGGGATATGGTACATGTCAAAGGCTTTCATCGCCTACAAGACCATGGACTACATGGTGAACAAGAACGCCATACCGCAAGACATAAGGCAGAAACTCGGAATCTAACCACAACAGCAACGCACATATGATTAAAAGGACAATGGCGACCCTCTTCGCCGCAGCGGCCATAATGGGAGCAGCGGCCCAGTCCAACCCGAAGCCCTTCGTGGTGCCGGAAATAACGGAGTGGCAGGGATCTGAGGGGCAAATGCAACCCTCCGGACGAGTATTGGTGAAATCAAAAGCCCTCAAAAAGGTTGCGGAAAACTTTGCAGAAGACTACTGCAAACTGTTCGGCCAAAAGCTTTCGGTAGTCCTGTCGGGCAAGGCTTCCCAAGGCGACATCGTCTTGCAAACCAAAAAAGACAAGGCTCTCGGCAAGGAGGGGTACAAGATGGAGGTCGGCGAAAACGCCACCATAACGGCAGCGACGGAAACGGGCGTGTACTGGGGTACGCAAACCCTGCTGCAAATGAGCGAGACAAGCCTCAACCTGCCCAAAGGCACAGCCACGGACATACCGCAGTATGCCCTGCGCGGCTTCATGCTCGACGTTGCACGCAAGTACATCCCTATGGATTACCTGCGGAACCTCGTGCGGGTGATGGCCTACTACAAGATGAACGCCCTTAACATCCACCTCAACGACAACGGCTTCAAGCAGTATTACAGCGACGACTGGGACAACACCCCGGCCGCTTTCCGCCTGGAATGCGACACCTACCCCGGCCTAACCGCCGAAGACGGCAGCTACACCAAGGCCGAATTCATAGAGCTGCAAAAGTTGGCGGAGGGACTGAACGTGGAAATAATACCTGAGATAGACGCCCCGGCCCACTCGCTGCCGTTCACAAGGTACAACCCGGCCATAGCTTCGGACAAGTACGGGAAAGACCACCTCGACATATCCAAACAGGAATCTTACGACTTCATGGACGCCCTTTTCAAGGAATACCTTTCCGGCAAGTCTCCCGTATTCCGCGGGCCGAGGGTGAACATAGGCACTGACGAGTACAACAACTCCACCAAGGAAAACATTGAGAACTTCCGCAAGTTCACCGACCACTACCTCGCCTTGGTGCAGTCTTACGGCAAGTCCCCACTGCTGTGGGGTTCGCTCACACGCTTTCCCGGGGAAACCCCTGTGCGCAGCAAGGGGGTAACCATGTGTGCATGGAACAACGGATGGGGCGATCCCTTGCAGATGAAAAAGGACGGGTACAACATCATATCCATACCCGACGGGATGGTGTACATCGTACCCGTGGCTGGATACTACCGCGACTACCTCGACTGCAAGTGGCTCTACGAAAACTGGACACCAGCCAATGTCGGCGGAGTGGTTCTCGACGAGCAAGACCCCTGCTTGGAAGGGGGCATGTTCGCAGTATGGAACGACCACCTCGGCAACGGCATAACCACTAAGGACATACACCACCGCGCCTTCCCCGCCATGCAGACCATCGCTGTGAAATGCTGGACGGGCAAGAAAACGTCCCTGCCGTATGCCGATTTCGATGCCAAGCGCGCCAAGCTGCATGAAGCCCCCGGGGTGAACGAGCTGGCGCAGCTGCCCTTTGAAAGCCACACTGTGGGAGACCTCGCCCCGGGCGGCAAACTGTTGTCCCTGCCGTCATCAGGCGCTTACGGCCCGACAATAGAAGCCGGTTACGGCAGCAGCATATCATTTGACGTGGACTGCAAAGAGGAGGCCAAGGGCGCGGTGCTGCTTACAAGCCCCAACGCCACACTGTACCTCGCCGACCCGGAAGACGGGCGGTTGGCCTTTGAGCGAGACGGCTACCTAAACAAATTCCGCTACAAACTGCCCACAGAGGGAAAGGTGAGCATACGCATTGAGACCAACAACGCCGAGACCAAGCTGTTCGTAAACGGCAACCACCACGAGACCCTCGGCAAGCAGGCCATATACGCTTTCCGCCCCGAGGGGAAACTCGCAACCATGCCAGGTTCCAAATACAAGTTGGGCATGTACCTGCCAAACGAGTACATGTATTACCTGCGCACGCTGGTGATACCACTGGAAAAGACAGGCGACTTCAACAGCGCAGTAACCAACTTCAAGGTAAACTAAACACCGCGCCCCTTAGGGAATGCAGACCGGCTGCGCGGCACTCCGTAACATGGATGCCGCGCAGTTTCGTATACGTACAAGTGGCGCTGTGGAAGAGTTAACCACTACCTTTGCACACATGAAAGCACGGCTAATCAAGGACGGCGAAGACGGGGACATCCGATACGGAGACTCCGCTAACAATGGGCGCGTAAGCGGCCTTGCCGAGCTGTCGTCGAAGATTGGCATGTGGAAGTCCCACGCAGGCGGACGCGTGGGATACAAGCCGCCAAGCCTGAAGAAGGCGGGCAGGATAGCGGGGCACCTTTCGCCTGCGGCACTTGACAACCTGGCGATACTCGCCGGCTTCCAAAGCTGGAAACACCTGCAAAAGGCCCTCAAAGGAAAAGCCGGGGCTAACGAGAACTACGAGGAATAACCCCGCGCAGCGGTTGGTCAGTACAGCAGCACAAGGCCAGCCACGGCCGCGTACCCTATCATCCTGATAGGACTTATTTTCACGAACATGGTGCCTACGAACGTGCTTGCAAACAAGAACAGGCTTATGCAAAACCTCCACGTATCCACCCCGAAAGAGCCGAAGTTCTCCGCATTGAGCAACATAAGCGTGGCTGCGGCCAACAACCCCACCACCGTGGGACGCAAGCCGGCCAAAGCGCCAGCCACAGCCTTTGTCCCCATGTATTTCATAAAGACTTTCGCAATGGCTACCATCAGCACAAACGACGGAAGCACCACGGCAAAAGTGGCCATAGCCGAACCGGCCACAGCGGCCAACTGCCCATAACCCGCATTGTGCAGGGCGGCGTACCCGCAATAGGTGGCGGAGTTTATGCCTATGGGGCCGGGGGTCATCTGTGAGATGGCCACAATGTTGGTAAACTCGGCCGACGTTATCCAGCCGTGCTTGTACACAGTCTCCGCCTGGATTAGCGAAAGCATGCCATACCCCCCGCCGAAACCGAACAGCCCTATTTGGAAAAAGGTGTAGAACAATTGCAGGAAAATCACCTTCCGCCCCCTTCCCGTTCTCCGCCTATTCCCTCCAACCGGCCATACAGGTAGCCCCCCGCTGCGGCCGCGGCTATCACATACACCGGGTTCACACCAAGGGCCCATATCAGCAGGGCGCTGGCCAGCGGTATCCAAAAGTTGGACCACCCTATGCCGGCCTCCCTCGCCATCTGTATCGTGGGCACGGCTATGAGCGCCACCACGGCGGGGCGTATGCCTCGGAACATGGCAGCCACCCAGCCCACATGCATGAAGCTGTGGAAGAAAAGAGCTATCAGCAATATCGTGGCGAATGAGGGCAGGGCCGTACCGAGGGCCGCAGCCACCGCCCCCTTGATTCCCCTCAGGCGGTAGCCTATGTACACGCTCAGGTTCACGGCGAACACCCCCGGGCAGCTCTGCACCACCGCCACCGCGTCAAGGAAGTCCGTCTTGCCTATCCACTTCCGCTTCTCCACCACGCTGTCTTGTATGAGCGGCAACATGGCAAATCCTCCGCCCAGGGTGAAAGCCCCGATGCGGAGGAATGTGGAGTATATTGCAAGGCAGCCCGCAGCCATGGCAGTGTTACAGCTTGCGCTCCTCTATCCACTCCCTGGCGGCCACGAAGGCCGAGAGCCAAGGCGTGGCTTCGTCTTTCCTGCGTTCCTTTGGATACCAGGCGTTCTGCCACGGGAAGATGGCCCGCTCCAAGTGGGGCATCATGGCGATGTGCCTTCCGTCCTTGCTGCAGATCCCCGCCGCATTGTAGTCGGAGCCGTTGGGATTGCCGGGATACTCGGCGTAGTTGTACTTGGCCACCACGCAGTAGTTCTCTTCCGGCTCGGGCAGGTAGAAACGCCCCTCGCCGTGCGCCACCCATATGCCGAGCTTGCTTCCGGCCAGGCCCGAGAGCATCACGCTGTTGTTTTCAGGTATGGAAAGGCTTAGGAACGCGCTCTCGAATTTCTGCGAGACATTGTGGGTCAGGTGCGCCCTGTGCCTGTGTTCCGGGTTCACAAGGTTCAGCTCCACCATTAGCTGGCAGCCGTTGCATATGCCGAGCGAGAGTGTGTCGCGGCGGGCGTAGAACTTGTCAAGGGCTTCCTTAGCCTTCGGGTTGTAGAGGAACGCCCCGGCCCAGCCCTTGGCCGAGCCCAGCACGTCCGAGTTGGAGAAACCGCCGCAGAACACCACCATGTTCACATCTTCCAGGGTCTCTCGCCCTGAGACGAGATCCGTCATGGCCACGTCTTTCACATCGAAGCCGGCGAGGTACAGCGAGTAAGCCATCTCCCTCTCCCCGTTCGTGCCTTTCTCCCTTATTATCGCCGCCGTTACGCCGGAGCGCGAACGCCTGTCCGCCGACACGCCGAGCTGCGCCAGCTTCCCGTTGAAGCCCCTCGGCAGCTTTATCTCCACCGGCTGCTTCTTGTAGTTGAGCGCCCTCTTGCGGGCCATGCCGTTGCGGCTCTGCTTTTCGTCAAGCAGGTGTGAGGTGGAATACCACGCGTCCCTCATCCTGTCTATGTCTATCTCGCACACGGTCTCCCCCTGTTTCACCGCGAGCGTACGGCTGCCGGGCACCGGGTAGCCTATCTTTGCGTAGCCTATACCCTCCACCTTCAGGAATTCCTTGAGCTCGTACTTGTAGTCGTCGCTCACCTGTATCACCACGCCCGGGTTCTCGGCGAAGAGGGTCTTCACCATGTCGTCGCTGTTCATGTCGTACAGGTTGACGTTGGCGCCGCCCTCGGTGTTGGCGAAACACATTTCAAGGAGGGTTGTCACCAGTCCGCCGGCGGATATGTCGTGGCCGGCCATCACAAGGCCCCGCCTTACGAGTTCCTGCACGGCGTCGAAGCACATGGCAAAGTACTCGCCGTTGCGCACCGAGGGCACATCCCCGCCCACACGGCCTTGCGACTGTGCGAAAGCCGAGCCGCCGAGCCTTTGTTCGTCAAAGCTGAAGTCTATGTGGTAGAGGGACGAGTTCTTGTCGTTCACCATCACCGGCGAGACCACCTTTCGTATGTCCTCCACCTGCGCGCCGCTCGACACTATCACCGTGCCGGGAGACACCACCTTTCCCCCGTCGGGGTACTTCTGTGTCATAGACAGCGAATCCTTGCCCGTGGGCACATTCACCCCTATCTCGCAACAGAAGTCGGAAAGGGCCTCCACCGCCTTGTACAGCCTTGCGTCCTCGCCCTGCTGCGAGCGGCACGGCCACATCCAGTTGGCCGACAGGCTGACCCCCTCTATGCCGCCCTCTATGGGCGCCCACACTATGTTGGTGAGGGCTTCCGCCACGGCCAGCACGCTGCCGGCCTCCGGGGAAGCCAGCCCTGCCTGCGGCGCATGGCCTATCGCTGTGGCCACGCCCTTGCGCCCGCGGTAGTCCAAGGCCACCACACCGCAGTCTGCCAGCGGCAGCTGCAACCGCCCCTGGCACTGCTGCATGGCCACCTTGCCGGTTACCGAGCGGTCCACCTTGTTGGTGAGCCAGTCCTTGCAAGCCACGGCCTCAAGCCGCAGCACCTGCTCCACATACTCGTTTATCTTCCCGGGGGAATATTCCACATCCTTGTATGTCCTCTCCACGGTGGTGTCCGTCATCACCGTCTTGGGCGAGTGGCCGAACATCTGCGCCACGTCCAGGTCGAAAGGTTTCCCTCCGTCCGCCGCCACGAACGAGAAATGCGCATCCCCGGTGGTTTCCCCCACCACGTAGAGCGGCGCGCGCTCCCTCTCGGCAATCCTTTTCACACGCTCTATGTGCTGCTCGTCTATGAGCAGCCCCATGCGCTCCTGGCTCTCGTTGGCTATTATCTCCTTTGCCGAGAGGGTCTTGTCCCCTACCGGCAGGCTGTCCATGCGTATCTCCCCTCCGCAGTCCTCCACCAGCTCCGAAAGGCAGTTGAGATGCCCCGCCGAGCCGTGGTCGTGTATGGACACCACCGGGTTGTCGTCGCTTTCGCACAGCGCCCTTACGAGGTTGTAGGCCCTCTTCTGCATTTCCGGGTTGGCCCTCTGCACGGCGTTCAGTTCTATGCCGCTTCCGTAGCGGCCCGTGTCCACGGACGACACCGAGCCGCCGCCCAGGCCTATGCGGTAGTTGTCCCCGCCTACCACCACCACCTTGTTGCCCTTCCGCGGGGCCTTTTTCAGGCAGTCGCGCACGGTGCCGTAGCCCACGCCTCCGGCCAGCATCACCACCTTGTCGTATGCGTATCGCTCGCCGGAGCCTTCCTCCACGTGTTCGAAAGTGAGCAGGGAGCCGGCTATGAGCGGCTGGCCGAACTTGTTGCCGAAGTCGGACGCGCCGTTGGACGCCTTCACGAGTATCTGCGCCGGGGTCTGGTAGAGCCACGGCCTTTCCGCCATGGCGCTTTCCCACGGGCGGCCGCCTTCCAGCCTGGGATACGAAGTCATGTACACCGCCGTGCCGGCTATCGGCCAGGAGCCGGTGCCGCCGCCCATCCTGTCGCGTATCTCACCGCCCGTGCCCGTGGAGGCGCCGTTGAAAGGCTCCACCGTGGTGGGGAAGTTGTGCGTCTCCGCCTTTATGGATATGACGCTCTCTATGTCTTTCACGCGGAAGAAGTCGCTCGTGGACTGGTCCGCCGGGGCGAACTGCTCCACCACCGGCCCGCGGGCGAAGGCCACATTGTCCTTGTAGGCGGATATTATCCTGCCCGGGTGTTCCTTCGTGGTGCGCTTTATCATGTCAAACAGGCTCGACTCCTTCTTCACCCCGTCTATGACGAACTCCCCGCCGAATATCTTGTGGCGGCAGTGCTCGGAGTTGATTTGTGCGAAGCCGAACACCTCCGAGTCGGTCAGAGGCCTTCCCAATTGCCCCTCCACCCCGTGCAGGTAGCTTATTTCCTCGGGCGAGAGGGCCAGCCCCTCGCTTTCGTTGTACCCCTCCAAGTCGGCCACGGTCTTCACCGGCTCGGCCTCGCGGTCGGTGTGGAACACGTCCTGCCCCAGGCCTTCGTAAAGCCGCTGCAGCATGGGGTCGTGTTCCGCCCCGGGGCCTCCGCAGGCGAAGAATTCCTCTATGCGTTCCACCCCGGCGATGCCCATGTTCTGGGTTATCTCCACGGCGTTGGTGCTCCACGGCGTGGTCATTTCCCGCCTCGGGCCCACGAACCAGCCCTCCACCGTCTCGGCTTCCACCATTTCGGCATCGCCGTAAAGCCAGCACAGGGCCTGCCTGGCCCTTTCGTCAAGCCCTGCGGCCTGGGTGGCAATGTAAGAACCCTTGTCTGTCTTGAAGAAGAATATCATAAGCCTGTCTTTGTGTTTTCCCTGCAAAGGTAGTGCAAGTTGGGTGAAAAGGGGGCTTGTCTCCTTTTCCGAAACGCAGCCTACCTTATTGAAAGGTAGTGCGGAGCAAAAGGAAAAAGGGGGCTTGTCCCCTTTTCCGAAACGCAGCCTACCTTATATAATTGCCGGGAGCGGGATATCCGCCCACGCTACGGCGGCGCCGATGTCGCGTTGCATGGACGCATTAGCCATACGGATTCATAAACACAGAGCTGTGGAGGACGGGGCTTGCCGCATCTTCCTACGACATTGCGGTTTTGCACGGGAAGACGAAACAGGCCCTGTCTCCACGACTCCGTGATTGGCATGGTTGTTCTTGGCTTGGACAATAGAGCCGTATAGGCACATACCGCCCGCAATACCACGGCTTGGTAATGCTAATATCACGGCTTGGTACTACTTGTACCACGGCTTGGTACAAGTAGTACCAAGCCGTGGTACCTCCGGTTGGGTGGTTTGCATCGTTTGAGGAAAGACAACCCATAGCTGTGGAGACGCGGCTCTCCACGGCTCCACGACGGGTTTTGCCCTATTGGCCTGAACACCTGCGCCGGCGGCAATGCGGCCACATTCCTCCTAAACATTATTTTATGTAATTTTGCAACCGTGGCGCGGCGTTGCGCCACACAAGTAAACAGGCCTAAGACTACAAACAACCAAAATCACATATGAAACGACTACTAATCCTCACGGCCGCAGTGGCGGTGGCGGCGTTCGCCGCAGCCCAGGCCGTCTTCCCCAAGCTCAGCAGCGACGAGTTGGGAGACACGTGGTATTACATCCGGATGCTCAACGGCAAGGGAGTGCTGGAGACCCCGGCGGCCGGCGGCAAGCTGTCCACGCAAAACGCCGAACAGGCGAAGGCCTCCACGCAGACGTGGAAAGTGGTGCAGGCCGCAAGCCAGGGCCGCTACAACATCGTGAGCAAGGGCGGCCTGACCATGTGCTACGACCCGGCCACGCAGCGCTTCTCGGCATTGGCCACGCCGGGCGCCAACGCGGTGAAAGACCTCTACATCAGCGCATCAAAGCACTCCCTGGGCGGCTTCGAGATAAGCAAGGGCCAGGGCGGCAGCAACTACCTCAACCAGTGGGGCGGAGCTGGCATAGGAAAGGAACTCGGGGCGTGGACCTCGAACGACCCCAACAACCCGCTTGAGTTCGTGGAGGAAGCCGGGTACCCCTTCCCCGACGTAAAGCCGGCGGACGTGGCCGAGATGTCCGTGTCGGGCACCACGGCCTGGACACCCGCAAGCAAGCACACGCTGTGGTACACCTCGCCGGCCACCGACTGGCAGACACAGTCGCTGCCGATAGGCAACGGCGTGTTCGGCGCCAACATAATGGGCGGGGTGAAACGCGAAGACGTGCAGCTGAGCGACAAGACCCTGTGGACAGGGCATCTCGGCTCCGTGGTGGCAAACGCCTTGTACGGCCGCAATCTCAACTTCGGCCATGTCTACATCACCAACACAGACGCGGCGGCAAAGTCGGCAACAGACTACCGCCGGTGGCTCGACATAGACAACTCCGTGGCCGGGGTGGGCTACAAG
>R18__coassemble_1530_pt1 | contig 25752 bp, 20 predicted proteins | sample R18__metabat2_low_PE_037 | metagenome-assembled genome bin R18
TTGCGCCCCGCCGGCTTCAAGGTCGCGCAGCACGGCCCCGGCCCTGGCCACAATGCTCTTTGGCATGCCGGCCATCTCGGCCACGTGTATGCCGAAAGAATGTTCGGCCCCGCCCTCCACGAGCTTGCGCAGGAATATCACCTTGCCCCCGGCCTCCTTTACCGACACGTTGTAGTTGCGTATCCGCCCGTGGGTCTTGCACATCTCGTTCAGTTCGTGGTAGTGGGTGGCGAAGAGCGTCCTGGCCCTTGCCTTTGGCTGGTCGTGCAGGTACTCCACGATGGCCCATGCTATGGAAATGCCGTCATAGGTGCTTGTGCCGCGCCCGAGTTCGTCGAAGAGCACGAGAGACCTCGGCGTGACGTTGTTGAGTATGTTGGCGGCCTCCGTCATTTCCACCATGAAGGTGGACTCTCCCACGGCTATGTTGTCGCTGGCCCCCACACGTGTGAACACCTTGTCCACTATGCCTATGTGCGCCTTGTCCGCCGGCACGAAGCCCCCGGCCTGCGCCATTATGGCTATGAGTGCGGTCTGCCTGAGCAGTGCGCTCTTTCCGGCCATGTTCGGGCCGGTGATGATTATTATCTGCTGCTTGTCCGTGTCTATGCGCACATCGTTCGGCACGTACGACTCCCCCGGCGGCAGTTGCCCCTCTATCACGGGGTGCCTGCCGGCGGATATGTCCAACACGGTGTCGTCCGCCACTTCCGGCCTTACATAGTGGTTTTGTTCCGCCGCCACGGCCATGGACACGAGGCAGTCGGCCTTGGCCAGTGCTGCGGCGTCTGCCTGGATCTGCCTTACAAAGCCCTGCATGTGGGCTACGAGTTCGCCGAAAAGGCGCGTTTCTATCTGCAAAATCTTCTCGTCCGCCCCGAGTATTTTCTCCTCGTATGCTTTCAGTTCGTCTGTGATGTACCTTTCGGCCTGGGCCAGCGTCTGTTTCCTAACCCAGCCCGGCGGCACATTGTCCTTGTAGGTGTTGCGTACTTCAAGGTAATATCCGAACACGTTGTTGTACCCCACTTTCAGCGAGGCTATGCCGGTGCGCGCAGCCTCTTTCTCCTGCAAGTCTACGAGGTATTTCCGCCCGTCCCGGGAAAACATCCTCAGCTCGTCCAATTCCTTGTCGTAGCCGTCCGCAATCACCCCCCCCTTGTTGAGCGTCTGCGGCGGTTCGGGCGAAATTTCCGCTGCAATCCTCTCCCTCAGTTCGGTGCAGAGGTGCAGTCCCCCGCCCATCTTCCGCACGGCTTCCTCGGGGCTCCCCTCGCAGGCGGCCTTTATCTCCGCCACGGCCCCGAGGGCCAGGCCTATCTGCACCACTTCCCTGGGCGACACCCTGCCGGCCGCAGCCCTTGCCACTATGCGTTCCAGGTCGCCCACCTTGCGAAGCTGGCCGGCTATGAGGTCGCGGAAACCCCGCTCTGTGGCGAAGTGGCCCACGATGTCGTGGCGCTTCCTTATCTCTGCCAAGTCTTTCAGGGGGAACACGAGCCAGCGCCTTAGCATCCGTCCGCCCATGGGTGTGGAGGTGCGGTCTATCACGCTGAGCAGCGACACTCCGTCTTCCTGCATGGGGTCTACGAGTTCCAAGGAGCGCACCGTGAAGCGGTCAAGCCTTACGTACTTGTCCTCGTCTATCCTTGAAATGGCCGAGATGTGCCCTATGTCCGTGTGGTGTGTCAGTTCCAGGTATTGCAGCACCGCCCCGGCCGCCGACACACCCCATGTGAACGAGTCTATGCCGAAGCCTTTGAGGGTCTGCGTGCCGAAATGGCGCAGTATTTTCTGCCTTGCCGCCTGCTCCCCGAATGCCCATTCGTCCAATTCGTATGTGCAGTATTTGCCGCCGAAAAGGGCCATGAATTCCGATTTCACCGAGTGGTTGTAAAGCACCTCCTTAGGTTGGAAACTCGCCAACATCTTCTCTATGTAAGCCCTGCCTCCCTCGCCCACGAGGAATTCGCCCGTGGATATGTCAAGCAGTGCGAGTCCGCAGCCTGCCTTGCCGAGTTCCACCGCCGCGAGGAAATTGTTTTCCTTGTGGTTCAGCACGGAGTCTGATATGGCCACGCCGGGTGTTATCACCTCCGTGATACCCCTCTTCACTATTTTCTTGGCCAACTTGGGGTCTTCCAATTGGTCGCACACGGCCACCCGGTATCCCGCCCTTATGAGCTTGGGTATGTAGGTGTCTATGGCGTGGTACGGGAAACCGGCCATTTCATCGCCCACGGACGCGCCGTTGTTCCTCCTCGTGAGGGTTATGCCGAGCACCTTCGCCGCCACCACCGCGTCGTCGCAGTATGTCTCGTAGAAGTCTCCGCACCGGAACAGCAGGATAGCGTCTTGGCACTCTTTCTTGAACCTGAAAAACTGCTGCATCATGGGCGTGAGCCCCTTGTCTTTCGTAGCCATGGATACAAAGTTAGGGCTTTTCAAGCCGCTTTGTGGACGGAGGTCTGCGAAATCGCTCGCAGTTTGCGCCCCGCACGTGATTGCGAAAGGTGTGGGCCGCTGGGGCTATGGACTATTGGCACGTGCCGCTTGGTTGTAAAGATTTAGTCTTGCGTTTCGGGATAGTCTAAAAACGGGATGTTTTTGGGCTGAAAATAGGATGTTTTCAGCCCAAAAACAAAATGTTTTCAGCCCAAAAACATCTTTGTTTTGGCCTTAAATAAAATCGTCTTCGTATTGCTTTGAAAATCAATTGGTTGCAAAATAGGGAAGAGTGGAGGTGGAAAAACCTGTTGCGAAAAATATATTTACAACACAAAGACTGATGCTGCCGTTGCCATAGGCTGGTGGTATGCGCTTTTATCCGCAGCTTTCGCGGTTTGCGGAGCCCTCCCGGCTCAGAGCATTTTAAGCCCGATGATGGAGCCTATGAGCGTGGCTATGAAGAAAAGCCTCCAGAACGTGGCCGGTTCCCCGAAAAACAGCACGCCCACAACGGCCGTGCCGACTGCCCCGATTCCCGCCCACACGGGGTAGGCCGTGCCTATCGGTATGGCGTAGGAAGCCTTTGCGAGCAGGTACATGCTAAGCGAGGTGGAGACGAGGAAGCCCGCTATCCACGCCCAAAATTCAAGTCCCTCTGCGTAACGCGCCTTGCCTATGCAGAATGTGAAGCACATCTCGAAAAGGCCGCCGGCCACCAACATTATCCAATGCATGCCGCAAAGGTACTCACTCCGCGCCGCTTTCGGCCATCCGCTTCCATTTTATGTATCCCATCACGGCTATGCCCGCGTACAGGGCGTATAGCGAGGCCTTGAAGGGAATGCCTTTGTAGGCGTACAGGGCTGCGCTGGCCACGTCCACCACCATCCAAATTAGCCACTGCTCCATGTATTTGCGCGACAGGGCCCACAGCGCCACGAAGCTCAGGGCGTTTACGAAGCTGTCTGTAACCGGCACGGAGGAGTCTGTGAACTCCACGAGTATCCAATAAATGGCGGCCCACGCTGCGGAAAAGGCCGCCGCGGACGGAAGCACAGCCTCTGCTGGGAAGTGTTTTATGGCGTTTCCACCGCTGTTTTTGCGTTTCGGTGAGAATTTCCATGCGGCGTATCCGTATATGGCCGCTATGGTGTAGTATGCAGCCATGCCGCAGTCGGCGTAAAGCCCCACTGACCAGTAGAGGTATATGTCCACCGCCGGCATCACCACCCCCACAACCCATAGGGCTATGTGGGCGCGGTATTCCAGGTATAGGTATATGAGACCGAGGCCGGTGCTGAACATGTCAAGCCAGTGGTCGGATACGAATTGGGCTAACTGCGGCATGGCTGATGGTTAGAAGTTTATGGAAAGGTAGGCAAGAAAGTTGAACGGGGCGGAAGGGGCGAAGCCGGCCGAGTACATGTCGGAATAGGACATTATGGCCGCTTCCACTTTTCCGTCAGCCCCTTTGCGGAAAGACGGCGCAGCCCAGCCGTTGTTGTCGTACAAGGCCGAGAAAAGGTTGTACATTGCGCAGCCCACAGTCCAGTGGCGCTTGGAGAGCTTGCCCGGGATGAACTTGTATGAAACATCCGCATTTGCGGTGAAATAGGGCATTATGGCCATGTCCACCCTGGCTATGTCGCCGTTTTCGTCGGTTGTGGTGTAATAGTCGAAACCGGTGTTGGTGAGATATTGTTTGCCCACGTAGCGTCCTTGCAGCTGCGCAGTGAAAGCGCCGAGGTTGGCGGTGAGGGTGTGGTTGGTGATTACGGCCGGCGAGAAGTTGAGGGGAGTGGAGCCGAGGTCGGCGGAAGTGCCGTCTTCTAGCTGCACCGTCCAGTGGTGCGCCCTGTTGTGGCTTATTGTTGCGTTGCCGTCCCACCTTATCCACTTCGCAATCTGCCACGCAGCTTCCAATTCTATGCCGAGGCGGTGGCTTCTGCCGCTGTTTTGGTTGCTGGCCTTCATCTCGCCTATTTCGTTCAGTTCGCCGGTCAGCACAAATTGGTTGTTGTAATGCATGTAATAGATGTTGGCTGCTGCGGAGAAAATGGGGGAGGAGTAGCGGTATCCTATTTCCAAATCGCCCATTTTTTCCGCTTTCAACGCAGTTCCGTAGTTGTCCTCATAGTCGTTCCTTGTAGGTTCACGGTGGGCTATGGAGTACGAAACGTAGGCCGTGCCGCTGTCGGATGGCCGGTATGTGAGTCCGAACTTGGGGTTGAAGAAATCAAACCTGTCTTTCAGTCCGTATGTTACGAGCGATGAGCCGTACCACTCGTCTCCCGGGCCGGACATGGAATAGGATACCTTGCGGTATTGCAGGTCGGCAAAGGCTGAAAAGCGTGCTGCAAACTCCCATGTGGTTTTCAAAAACGCGTTGAAATCGGTCTTTTTACTCTCATTGTTGTAGTACTCATGGTTTAGCGGCAGACCGCCGTCCATCTTTCCGGCCCATATTACACGCCCGTAGTGGATGCCGTCGTAGCGGTTCCACGCCACCCCGGCCACAGCCTTCAATCCGTTTTTTGTGTCGTATGCGGCATTGGCGGTGAAACCGTAGAAATCGCTCTCCACGTGTTTGCGCCTTACAAGGTCAGACTTGTCTGCCGAGAATGGCCCGGCCAGGAGGTATTCCCGCAGCTTGCGCCCCACCTTGTATTCCTCGTAGTAGCCATCACCCTTGGTGTAGTGCAGGGCTGCCGAGAGGTTGAAATGGGGGTTGGGGCTGTGGTTGGCCAACAGTTGGTAGTTCTGCTGGTGGTAGCGGTCTTCCTGCCCGTCATAGTACATAGGTTTCCCACCGGCGCCGTAGTATTCGCCGCACGAGTTGTATCGGCGGCCGTATAGGGCTTGCTCGTATTTGGAGGCGTAGTTCCATGCGTGGTAGGTGCGCTCTTGCCCGTTGAATGTGATCAGTTTCACCATTGTGTTTCCCGATAGGTAGCCCGCTTGGAGGAAGTACGAGCCGAGTCGCGCCCAGGCACGGTCTATGTACCCGTCAGACGATATGTTTGAGAGGCGGCCTTGCAGTCCGAATCCTGCCTTTGACAGCCCGGTGGAGAAAGACAGGCTCTCCTTGTGCGTGCCGTAGCTGCCGGCGGAGAAGTCCATCCTCGTGTATGGTTCCGGGCCTATGTTTGAGGTCTGCATGTTTAGAGTGGCCCCGAAGGCACCCGCCCCATTGGTGGAAGTCCCGATCCCGCGCTGCAGCTGTGCGCTTTCTATGTTGGAGGCGAAGTCGGCCATGTTGACCCAGTATAGGCTTGAACTCTCGGCATCGTTCATCGGCACTCCGTTCACGGTTATGTTGACCCTTGTCGGGTCGCTGCCCCTGACACGCAGTGCGGTGTATCCTATGCCGTTGCCTGCGTCTGAGGTGAATGTTACAGAAGGGGTGAGCGCCAATATGGCCGGCAGGTCTTTCCCCTTGTTCAGAGGGTCTATCCCGCTTTTGCCGATGGTGGTGTGCGCCACGGGCGATTTCCCGTCCACCCTCGTTGCGGTTACCTGTACGTCTTGCAGGGTTATCGCACCGAGAGAGTCCGCCGCGTGTTGCGGCTCTGTGCCTGCGGAAAGGCATGGTTGGGCCGCGGCGGCCAACGCCACGGCAACAGCAGCCAATTGTTTCATAGCTTTGCTTTCTTCTTAAAGGATTTCACTTTAAGGGTTTTCGATGTAAGGGCGGCCACCCGCTCCTTCCAACTCTCTTGCGCCGGCAAGCAGAAGTCTGGCGGCAATCCCTACGCCGGCATTACCCGGATCAGGTATGAGGGTCTGATCTCAGCCCCGCAACAAGCGGAGCACCCCTTACATATCCGTCTGATATGCGCGGCAAAGGTAGCGATTTGCCTTTTACCGAAAGCAAAATAAACTCAAAACGGCGGCAAAAATGGAGATTGCGCCGCTATGCAATACCCAAACGCGCTAACTTTGCGCCGGAAACAAACGGAAAGACAAATGAAGAACAAGGTTTTGGTGGCCGTCCTGGCCGTGGTGGCCGTGCTGCTCGCCGCCGGTGCGGGTTACCTTTGGTACAACTTGGAAGAGCAGAAAAAGGAAAACGAGGGCATGATGGAACTCGCCGAACTCGACAAGCGCGACATGGAGAAGGAATACCAGCAGTTTGCCGACCAGTACAGCGAGATGAAAACGATGATAAACAATGATTCCATCGTGGCTCAGCTCACCGCCGAGCAGGACAGGACGCAGCGCCTTTTGGAGGAACTCAAGCGGGTGAAGAGCAACGATGCTCGCGAAATAGCCAGGTTGAAGAAAGAGCTGGCCACGGTGAGGGCGGTGCTGCGCAGCTACGTGCTCGAGATCGACTCCCTGAACAGGCTTAACCAGAACCTCGCCGAGGAAAACACCAGGGTGAGGGGGCAGTACGAGGAGGCCACAAGGCGAATAGAGGGCCTTAGCACGGAAAAGGCCACCCTGAGCGAAAAGGTGGCGATAGCTGCGCAGCTGGACGCAGTAGCAATCTCACTCGTGCCGAAAGACAAGCGCGACAAGCCTGCAAAGAAGCTCAGCAAGTGCAAGGCACTGCAGCTCAGTTTCAGCCTGGCGCGCAACGTTACCGCCCAGAGTGGCATGAAGATGATATACGTGCGCGTGAACACCCCCACCGGTTCGCTTCTCGGCGGCGGAGGCACTTTCACTTATGAAAACCGCTCCTTGGAGTATTCCATGAAGAAAGCTGTGGAATACGGCGGCCAGGAAACTCCCGTGAGCATGTATTGGAACGTGACTCAGGCCTTGGCAGAGGGCAGCTACCGCGTCAGCATTTTCGCAGACGGCAACATGATAGGTTCGCGCACGTTCTCCTTTGAGTGATAGCGGTGCGTACATTGGCAAAAGACACGGTGCAAAAGAGGAGGTTTTTAACGCAGGCCCTGCTGCTCCTGCCTATGGCGGCGGCGGCCCAGGGGCTGACGCTTGACAGTTGCAAGCGGCTGGCCTTGTCTAACAACCGCCGGCTGGCCGCAGCCACAGTTAAGGCGGAGGCGGCCGGGTATGCGAGGAAGTCCGCCCGCACAGCCTACCTGCCCAAGGTTGAGGCCGTAGGGGCTTACAGCTTGTCAAGCCGCAGCGTATCGCTGCTCAGCCAAGACAGGAAAAACTCGCTCGGCAGCATTGGCGCTTCATTGTCAGGCGGGATAGGTAAGGCTTTGGAGCAGACCCTGGCCCAGGCTGTGGCGCAAGGTGCTGTGGCCCCGCAATCGGCCAAGCAGCTCGGTACGCTATTGGCTGCCGTGGCCGGCCCGCTGGAGAAGATGGGGAACGGCATAGGTGCTGAAATAGCGGACGCCTTTGACACGGATACGAGACAGTTGTGGATGGGTACGGTGCAAATCGTGCAGCCTATATATATGGGAGGAGCAGTGACGGCTGCCAACTCCATGGCCGACATAGGTGTGGAAATGGCCGCAAACAGCGCAGAGGCCGAGCGCAGCCAAGTGGGACTTTCAGTGGAGCAGGCCTATTGGGCCGTGGTGTCGCTTGAACATAAAAGGCGGCTGGCGGAGAGCTACTGCGGACTATTGGGGAAACTTTGCTCGGATGTCGGCAAAATGCTGGCAGAGGGAGTGGCCACCAAGGCGGACTCCATGAGTGTGGGGGTGAAAAAACAGGAGGCCGATTTCACTTTGAGCCAGGCCGAAGACGGAGTGAAGCTGGCCAAGATGCTCCTTTGCCAGCTATGCGGGCTGCCGATAGGGCAGGACATTTCGTTGCAATACGGAAACGCAGAGACTATGTCCGCCTATGGGACTGCGGCCGTGGATATGGAGTTCAACCCGTCCCTGCGCCCGGAATACAGGCTGCTGCAAAACATGGTGGATATGAGTAGGCAGGCCACGAAAATGGTGCGTGCCGCCTATATGCCGCAAGTGGCGCTCACAGGCGGTTTCACAATATCCAATCCAAGCGTTTTCAACGGATTTGAGAGAAAGTTCGGCGGCGTATGGGGAGTGGGCGTGGGAGTTAGAATCCCGGTGTGGAATTGGCTTGACGGCACATACAAGGTCAGGGCCGGTGAGGCGGCCACGGCTATAGCCGGGTTGGAGTTGGAGGAAGCAAGGTCGAAGATGGAATTGCAGGTGGCCCAGTGCAGGCTCAAACTGACAGAGGCTGCGAAACGCCTTGACGTGGCTAAGAAAGCTGTGGCGAGCGCGGAGGAGAACATGAGGGCTGCCGATATAGGCTTCCGGGAGGGAGTGATGGAAGCGGCAGATGTGATGGCTGCGCAAACGGCTTGGCTTGGGGCCAAAAGCCGCGAGATAGATGCGGAGATAGAAGTGAAACTGTCCTGTGCCTCCCTCAACAAGGCATTGGGCTTAAACCAATAGGCGGATTATGTCGGCAAAGACTCAACACAACAACATACTCCTGGCCGTGATGTGCTTCGTGGCCGTGGTGGCCGCAGTGGCGCTGATAGGCTTCTTCACAATGGGTAAGGAAGACGATATGCTGCAAGGCGAGGTGGAAGTGGGCGAATACCGAGTGTCTGGCAAGGTGCCGGGGCGCGTTTCGGAGATAAGGGTAAAGGAGGGGGACTTTGTGAAAAAGGGGGACACCCTCGCCGTAATAGACGCTCCTGAGCTGGTTGCCAAGCAGAGCCAGGCTGCTGGTGCCGCCGAAGCTGCTAGTGCCGTGAGCGACATGGCTGCTGCTGGTGCGAGGAAAGAACAAGTGGCCGGTGCCTACCAGCAATGGAGGCAAGCCGAAGCGGGGCTTGAAATATCGCGGAAAAGCTATGAAAGGGTGCAGCGCCTGTTTGACCAAGGTGTGGTAACAGAGCAGAAAAGGGACGAAGCCCTTGCGGCCTATAAGGCGATGGAAGCACAGGAAAAGGCGGCCGAGAGCCAATACCAAATGGCGAAGAACGGTGCGAGGGAGGAAGAACGCAGGGCTGCAAAGGCACAGGCTCGGAGGGCGGAAGGGGCTATGCGTGAGGTGGAAGCCTACATAGGCGAGACCGTCTTGACAGCCGCTGACGATGGGGAGGTAAGCGATGTGTTTGTGAAAGTGGGTGAACTCGTAGGGGCGGGTTCGCCAATAATGTCGGTGGCTTTGATGGAAGACGTGTGGGGAGTGTTCAACATCAGGGAGGACATGCTTGTGGGAATGAAGGTCGGGGATGATATAGATGCCTATGTGCCTGCCTTTGGCAAGCACATAAGGCTGACTGTCTGCAACATAAAGGATGCCGGCAACTATGCCGTGTGGAAGTCTACCAAGGCCAGCGGACGCTACGACCTAAGGACATTCGAGGTGAAGGCCAGGCCGGCGGACGCAGTGGAAGGGTTGCGCCCTGGTATGTCATTGGTGGTGGGGTTAAACCATTAGCCACTTTGGGATGGGAGCTGCAAGGAGGGTGGTGCGCACGGCAGCCAGAGAATGCCGCATAATATCGGGAAACCCCATATATGTATGGTGCATGGCGGTGTTTCCCGTGTTGACAGTGCTGTTTTTCACCACGATGTTGCAATCCGGGCAGCCCACGGACATGCCGGTTGGTGTGGTGGACCAGGACGGGACAGCGCTTTCAAGGGATATGGCGAGGCGGCTGGATGGCTTGCAAGCCAGCGAAGTTGTTGCCAAGTTCTCCGATGTGCATGGGGCCATGAGTGCCATGCGGCGCAACGAGATATACGCATTCCTCCTGATACCCAAAGGCACGGAGGCTGGGCTCTCTTCTTCCGCCCAACCTAAGGTTTCTTTCTATTATAGCTACACCTCCCTTACGGCCGGAGCGCTGCTGTACAGGGAGATGAAGACCACAGCCCTGCTCACGCTTGCCGGGGCTGCCAAGGCCAAACTCGCAGCCAAGGGGCTAACCGGTGAGCGGGCTGAAGCCTTTGTGCAGCCGGTGGTGTTGGACTTGCACTTGGCCGGCAACCCTTGGGCCGATTACAACGTATATGTCAGCACGATAGTGGTGCCCGGTGTGCTTATGATATTCATTATGCTGATGGCCGCGTATTCCATCGGCACGGAGTTGAAATTCGGACGCTCCAAGGATTGGGTGGCGGTGGCGGGCGGCAATCCGTATGTGGCGCTCGTGGGAAAGTTGCTGCCGCAAGCCTTCGCCTACGGTGCCGTGGTGTGCGGATACGCCCTTTACGTGTTCGGGGCGCTTGGTTTCCCGAACAACGGCGGTGCAGCCCCGATGGCCTTGCTGAGCCTGCTTTCCGTCTCGGCCCCTATGGGAGTTGGAGTGTTCATGTTCGGGATAATGCCGTCGCTGAGGATGTCAATGAGCGTGTGTTCCCTTTGGGCGGTGCTGGGCTTCACAGCTTCCGGGGCCACATTCCCGATAGAGGCCATGGCCCCTGAAATAGGAGCTATGGCGCAGTTGTTCCCCCTTAGGCATTATTATATGCTGTACCAGCAATGCGTACTTGGCGGTTTCCCCTTGCATGGGGCTTGGTGGCACATAGCCGCGCTGTCGGCGTTTTCGCTGCTGCCGCTGTTGGTTGCGGGTAGGATAAAGAGGGTGATGCTCAAATATGTCTACATTCCTTAGTACGATGGGAGACGGTTTTGCGAGGTTGAGGGCAAAGGCGGGAGCTGCCATATCCGGCATGTGCCATATATGGGCGGCGGAAATGCGTTCGGTTTTCAAGGACGAGGGCATGCTGATATTCTTCGTGATAGTGCCGCTCCTCTATCCGCTCCTTTATTCCTGGTGTTACAACAACGAGGCCGTTAGGGAAGTGCCGGTGGCGGTGGTGGACAGGTCGCATTCGCGCGAAAGCAGGGACTTCATCAGGAAGTGCGACGCTTCCCCCGATGTTAGGGTGGCGCATAGGTGCAACAGTTTGGAGGAAGCCCGTAGGCTCGTTGGGGAACAAGAGGCAAAGGGTGTGTTGTACGTGCCGTATGACTATGCCGACAAACTAAACCGCTTGGAGCAGGCGCACGTGGGGGTGTATTGCGACATGTCTCTCATGCTGGCCTACAAGGCCGTTTACCAGACGGCTTTCATGGTGGCTACGGAAACGGGGAAGGACATACGGGTGCGGCTTGCGGGAAACCACACCTCGAGAGAAGACGAGTTGACAATGGAACCCATGGAGGTGGCGGACATTGCCGTGTCAAACCCCTCAGGGGGATACGGCTCGTTCCTCATACCGGGAGTGTTGATGCTTATAATGCAGCAGACTCTGCTGTTAGGCATCGGGCTCGGGGCCGGCACTGCGAGGGAAAACAACCGCTACCGCGACTTGGTGCCGGTGAGCAGCCACCACGATGGTATATTGCGCATCGTCTTGGGCAAGTCTGTGTGCTACCTTATGATATATTCCGTGGCGGCAGCTTGGCTGGCTTTGGCCGTGCCTAAGCTATTTGGTTTCCCCTCCATGCCACATTTGCCGACCCTTGCGGCGTTTATGCTGCCTTATCTGCTTTCGTGCATATTCTTCGGCATGGTGCTGTCTTGCGTTGTGCGCTACCGCGAAAACACCCTGCTTCTCGTTGTGTTCACCTCCGTGCCGTTCTTGTTCCTGGCCGGGGTTACATGGCCGCAATGCGCAGTGCCCGGGGCTTGGCAGGGTGTTTCCTCGCTTATCCCCTCCACCTATGGCATACGGGGTTTCATTAGGATAAGCAGCATGGGGGCCACCATCGCCGATGTGGCAGGGGAGCTGCGTGCCTTGTGGATACAGACGGCTTGCTATTTCACCGCAGCGTGCCTTGTATACGCCTACCAGGTAAGGCAAGCCCGCCGAAATGCAAAAAGGCACATCGGCGGGCTAAGGGATATTGCCGCAAGGCTACTTGCGCAGGGCGCGGAACATGCACCAGGCACCCAAGGCCACAAAGGGAATGCTCAGTAGCTGCCCCATGTCAAGCGGCATGCCGGCTTCGAAGTCCACCTGGATGTCTTTGGCGAACTCAATGAAAAACCTTGCCGTGAATATGGCCGTAAGGCAGAACCCGAAGAAAAGCCCCGTGCCAACCTTTGCCGCATTCCTGCGGTACAGCCGCCAGCCGGCAAAGAAAACAGCCGCATAGGCTATCGCTTCGTAAAGCTGCCCGGGATGGCGCGGCACGTTGTCCACCTCGGTGAACACGAATGCCCACGGCAGACTGGTTGCCTTGCCTATTATCTCCGAGTTCATGAGGTTTCCGAGCCTTATGGCCGTGGCCGCCACCGGGGTGGCTATGGCTATCATGTCCAACACGGAAAGGAAGCCCACCCCGGTCTTGCGGCAATACAGCCAAAGGGCTGCCATCAGGCCTATTGTCCCACCGTGTGAGGCGAGTCCCTCATAGCCGGTGAAGGTCCATCCCTCCGGCCCGTAATGCATGGGCAGCAGCATTTCGGCCACATGCCGCAACGATGACAGGTAGTATTCCGGCTGGTAGAAAAGGCAGTGGCCGAGCCTGGCTCCCGCCAATATGCCCACAAAGCAGTATATGAAAAGAGGGTCGAACAGCTCAGGCTTTATCTTCTGTTCTTTGTAAAGCCGTTTCACAACCAAGTATCCCCCTAAAAGCCCAAGCAGCCAGCACAGGGAATACCACCTCATGCCCCAGTCGCCTATGCGGAAGGCGTAAACATCCGGGGACCACACTATCATGTCTACCATTTCAAAACGATTTGAAAGCCGCTATACGTTGAAGCGGAAGTGCATAATGTCCCCGTCTTCCACCACATATTCCTTACCCTCCACGTGCAGCTTGCCGGCTTCTTTCACAGCGGCTTCAGAGCCGAGCGCCACATAGTCGGCGTACTTTATGACCTCGGCCCTTATGAAGCCCTTCTCAAAGTCGGTGTGTATCACACCGGCGCACTGTGGGGCTTTCCATCCCTTGTGGTAAGTCCAGGCCTTCACCTCCATCTCGCCGGCGGTGATGAAAGTCTCCAGGTTGAGCAGCGAATAGGCCTTTTTTATCAGGCGGTTCACCCCGCTCTCTTCCAACCCCAGTTCGTCAAGGAAAAGCCGTTTGTCCTCATAAGACTCCAAAGAGGCTATGTCTTCCTCCGTCTTGGCGGCTATCGTCATAACCTCCGCACCCTCGGCCGAGGCTATCTCCTCCACACGGCGTGAATACTCGTTGCCGCCTTTTGCCGAAGCCTCGTCTACGTTGCAGACATACAGCACCGGCTTGGTGGTGAGCAGGAAGAGATCCCTTGCCGCCCGCTGCTCGTCTTTTGTGTTAAACTGCACGGTGCGTGCGTTCAGCCCCTTGTCAAGTGCGGCCTTGTAGGCTTCCAGCACCCCCACGAGCAGCTTGGAGTCCTTGCTGCCGGCGGCTGCGGCTTTCTGCTCCTTGGGCAGCTTGGAGTCTATGGTTTCCAAGTCTTTGAGTTGCAGTTCGGTGTCTATAATCTCCTTGTCGGCCACCGGGTCTACCGCAGCCCCCCCCTCGCGCACTATGTTGGGGTCGTCAAAGCACCTCAGCACGTGTATTATGGCGTCTGTCTCGCGTATGTTGCCTAAGAACTTGTTCCCAAGGCCCTCGCCTTTGGAAGCCCCCTTCACGAGCCCCGCGATGTCCACTATTTCGCAGGTTGCAGGCACTATGCGCCCCGGGTGCACTATTTCGGCAAGTTTGGCGAGCCGCTCGTCCGGTACGGTTATCACACCCACGTTCGGTTCTATCGTGCAAAAAGGGAAGTTGGCGGCCTGGGCCTTTGCGCTGGACAGGCAATTGAACAAGGTGGACTTGCCCACGTTTGGCAATCCCACTATTCCGCATTTCAATGACATTTCGTGTTTTCCTTTTACTGTGTTACGCTGCAAAGTTAGCCTTTTTGAGCGACAGCCCTACTGTGGGCAAAGTTGCCCGGCGGGCTTTTTCAACAAAGCGCCGCGCCCGAGGGAAAGCCAAATTGCTAACTTTGCAGCAATAGGGATTTAAAGATTATTATGATGCCAAACGTGGAAATAAGGCGTGTGGAGGGAAAGAAAGGCCTAAGGGAATTCATAGACTTCCACTACGACCTGTACAAGGGCAACCCTTACGACGTGCCTACGCTGTTCAGCGACGACTTCAACACCCTGAGCAAAGACAGGAATGCGGCATTCGAGTTTTGCAAGGCGGAATATTACATGGCATACAAGGACGGCAAGCCAGCCGGCCGTGTGGCGGCCATCATAAACACCAGGGCCAACGAGAAATGGAAGACGGACAGCGTGCGCTTCGGGTGGATAGATTTCATAGACGACAGGGAGGTGTCCGCCGCCTTGATAAAGGCCGTGGAGGATTTTGGCCGGGCCCACGGCATGAAGGAAATTGTCGGCCCGCTCGGCTTTACGGACATGGACCCCGAGGGAATGCTCATTTGGGGCTTTGACCGCCTCGGCACCCTGGCCACCATATACAACTACCCATACTACCCGGAACACATAGAGGCTATGGGCGGCTTTGTCAAAGACAACGACTATGTGGAATACAAGATAACCGTGCCGGAGCAGATTCCCGAGAAATTCGCCAAGATAGCGTCCATGATAGAGCGCAGGTACGACCTGCATGTGCGCAAGCTCACACGCCGCGATGTCTTCGAGGGCGGGTACGGACGGAAGGTGTTCGAGATAATAAACGCCACGTTCAAAGACCTATACGGATTCTCGGAGCTGAGCGACAGGCAGATAGACCAGTATGTGCACATGTATTTCCCGTTCGCCGACTTGAACCTCATAACGGTGGTGGAAGACTGGAGCGCGGGGCGCAAACCCGTGGGGGTGGGCATTATGTTGCCGTCCCTCTCCCACGCGTTGCAGAAATGCCGCCGGGGGCGGTTGCTGCCATTCGGATGGTGGCACCTGCTCAGGGCCGTGAAGATGCACAAGACCGACGGCGTGGACTTGCTGCTGCTCGGCGTGTTGCCCGAATACCGGGCCAAGGGGGCGAACGCGCTGATGTTCTCAGACTTGATACCGATAGCCAACGCCTACGGGTTCCAGTGGGCGGAGAGCCAGTGCGAGATGGAGACCAACGAGGGGGTGCAGAGCCAGTGGGAGTACCTGGAGTCCGTGAACCACAAGAGGCGGCGTTGTTACAAGAGGGAGATAAGGTGAATATGGCAGAAGACACCCTGGTAGGCGCCGCCGCGGCGCAGGTGGAGTACAACGACGACAACATCCGCCACCTTTCAGACATGGAGCATGTCCGCACAAGGCCGGGCATGTACATCGGGCGGCTCGGGGACGGCTCGCTGCCCGAAGACGGCATTTACGTGCTGCTCAAGGAGGTCATGGACAACTCCATAGACGAATTCAAGATGAACGCCGGCAAGCGGATAGAGGTGGAGATGGACAGCAACCTGCGGGTGGGGGTCAGGGACTACGGACGGGGTATCCCGCAAGGCAAGCTCGTAGAAGCGGTGAGCGTGCTGAACACCGGCGGAAAGTACGACTCCAAGGCGTTCAAGAAGAGCGTGGGACTCAACGGGGTAGGCGTGAAAGCCGTCAATGCGCTCAGTTCGCGCTTTGAAGCAAGGTCTTACAGGGACGGGAAGGTGCGCACGGTGGTCTTCGAAAGGGGGAACCTCGTAAGCGACGCCACTGCGGAAACTGCGGACGAAAACGGCACATACATATTCTTCGAGCCGGACAACACGCTCTTCACCAACTACTGCTTCCACGACGACATCGTGGAGACCATGCTCCGCAACTACACCTACCTGAACTCCGGCCTGGCCATAATGCACAACGGACGGCGGATCCTGAGCCGCAACGGCTTGGAAGACCTGCTGAACGACTGCATGACAACGGACGGCCTATACCCCATAGTCCACATAAAGGGGGAGGACATAGAGATCGCCTTCACACATACCAACCAGTACGGGGAGGAATACCATTCGTTCGTCAACGGCCAGCACACCACGCAGGGAGGCACGCACCAAAGCGCGTTCAAGGAACACATAGCCCGAACCATAAAGGAATTCTTCGGCAAGGGATACGAGTTCACAGACATACGCAACGGCCTTGTGGCGGCGGTGGCCGTCAACGTGGAAGAGCCTATGTTTGAGAGCCAGACCAAGATAAAGCTCGGCTCGCTCACCATGTCGCCCGGGGGGGAAAGCATCAATAAGTATGTGGGAGACTTCATAAAGAGGGAGGTGGACAACCTGCTCCACATACACGCCGAAACAGCCGAGGCCATAGAGGCCAAGGTGAAAGAAAGCGAGAGGGAGAGGAAGGCCATGGCCGGGGTTACGAAGTTGGCCAGGGAAAGGGCCAAGAAAGCCAACCTGCACAACAAGAAACTGCGGGACTGCAGCATCCACTATTCCGATGCGAAAAACGAAAAAAAGGAGCTTTCGTCCATCTTTATCACGGAGGGCGATTCGGCCAGCGGCTCCATAACGACCAGCCGAGACGCCAGCACGCAGGCCGTGTTCTCGCTCAGGGGGAAGCCCCTGAACACCTTCGGGCTTACTAAAAAGGTGCTGTATGAAAGCGACGAGTTCAACCTGCTACAAGCTGCGCTCGACATAGAGGACGGACTGGACACCCTGCGCTACAACAAGGTGATAATAGCCACCGATGCCGATGTTGACGGCATGCACATAAGGCTGCTGCTGATAACGTTCTTCCTGCAATTCTTCCCGGACTTGATAAAGAAAGGGCACGTCTATGTGTTGCAGACACCTTTGTTCAGGGTGAGGAACCGCCGCACAAAGATAAAGGACAAGGCGGTGAGGGACTCGGAGGACAACGCACCCAAGAAGGGGAAAAACAGCGATTTCGTAACGAGGTATTGCTATAGCGAGGAAGAGCGGCAAAAGGCCATAAGCGACTTGGGGCCGGACCCCGAGATAACTCGCTTCAAGGGCTTGGGTGAGATTGACCCGGAGGAGTTCAAGCACTTCATAGGCCCCGACATGAGGATAGAGCAGGTTACCCTGCACAAGACGGACCAGGTGCAGAAGCTCTTGGAATACTACATGGGCAAGAACACCATGGAGAGGCAGAATTTCATCATAGAAAACCTCGTGGTGGAGGAAGACCTCGTGGCGGAGGAAACAACGGACACAGGCCAATAGGGCGAAGCGCGGCCGTGCCTATTGCACGGCAGTTGAAACTGGCCTTGTACGATACGCGGAGGTGCCTGCATGGCACCTCCGCATTTTTATTCTTGTGTGGATACGTGTTCCTCCGCCTTGCGGCAAAGCAGCACCAACCGTCTGTTGCGTGAGTCTGTTGTGCCGAATATGTAGTGGCCGCCCCCGTCTTTCAGTCCGAGTCTCGCCCTTAGGGCTTCGGCTTTCAACGGGAAATTCCTCACGGCCACATTCGCACGGCACACCCCGTGCAACTTGGCGGCAAGCTCTTTCTTGTTCATTGAAGACACGGCTTCCACCTTGAACTTGCGCCCGGGGAAGCCCGCCAAGAACCTTTGCGACACAAAGAGGTGGGAGTTTGCCGCAATTGCATGGATGTTGTGGACACTGGCCAAGGTGCCGAAAGCCCCCGACTTCATTACAGCCGCGTTGGGTTCGTAGAGGAACAGCCCCGCATCCAAGTCCCTCCCGTACGTAGGTGCGGTTTTCCCCTCGCCCAGCACAGCCTTGAAAAGGGTGCCGCCGTCTGCGCAAAACACTTCCGTGCCCGCTTCCTTGACACCCTCCCTGCAATCCGCCACGGCCACTATTTCCTTGCATTCGCCTTGGGCGGAAACGATGTGCAGCCCGCTCACCCGCAACCCGGCCGACGAGAAGTCGGACACCACTTTCCCCACGTCGAGCATGGGCGAGAGCTTCACCATGGCAAAGGAACATTTCACGGCAATGTCCTCGGCCATGGCAAGCACGTCGGGTGTGCAGTCGGATATGGAATAGGTGCGCTGCCCGGCGGAGTCCCTCCGCGCAGGGTCCATATATAGTAATGTGCAACCGCAGCTGCCGGCCAAGGCCTCAGCCCCGTCGGCGCAGGCCACCTCGGCGTTGCCTATTCCCAGCACACGCAGGTTGTTCCGCACAATGTCGCAAAGCCCTTGTTGCCGCTCCACGTACACAGCCCTGGCGAAAAGGGGCGCCATGAAGGAGAAGTCCACGCCGAATCCCCCGGTGATGTCCATCATGGAGCCCTTTCCGCCGCAAAGGGCGGCAAGCCCGGCGGCGACCCCGGCCTTGTAACGGGCTGTTTCTTCCGAGGAGCATTGTTCCATGGAAAGCCGCGGGGGGTAGACAATGCCGTCCATGGCCGCCCATGTGGGCAGCTTGCGCCGCGCCGCTTGCCTGCCGGCGATCTGTTCCAAGGCGGAGGTCAAGTCCACCCCTGCCGCTTCTTCGCGCCTTAGCGCCATTGCGGCCACGTCTTCACCGGCGTGCCGCAGGGCAAACTCCATCGTGGCCGCCGAGGGTAGCCCTTTCTTGTAAACGTCCATATTCCTATCTTCTTGCTTTCCGTTGTAAAGGTACGCTTTCCCATGCAAATGGGGTGGGGGCTTATTGCAAAGGTTGTCAATGCTGTGTCACCTTGATTTCAGCAAAAGAATCGTCCACCATACCATACACATAAAGCATCCGTTTTTGTCCAGTAATATTCGGCAATGCCGTGATTTTCAGCACCGCTGTATAGAGCCTGTATTTTACGGACAACCAATCATATGTGGCAATTATAGTGTCGTTTTCTCCCCTGGTGATGGTTGCGTTTCCATCTCCGTTGTAATCATGGATTTCTATTAAATAACAGCCGCTTGCCCCTGAGCATGTTTTTAGGCCACCGTCTTTCTCAAATGACATTTTGGGGGGATAACCATAATTCTCTGTACTACCACAAGATACAAGTAGTAACGTGAGCAATATTGGTGTGAGACAGAATACCCTTTTCATATTTTATTAGATTGGTCTTTTGTATGTGATTATGCGTATATGGTGGTTGTATTTGGTGTTTTTCTTTTTCAACCAAGGATAGTCATAATCATTCTCATCACTATTGAGCTTGAAAATGCCATCAACATAATATCCATTGCAGTGTCCGCCCCATCCAAAATCGCAATGCACCATTTTACATGTGTCCAGTGTTGTCGTCATACCGGTTAAATTGCCATTTCTGTATCGTTTAGTAGTCTTTTTTCTCACTTTTGTTTTATAGCCATCTATAATCCAGGCATGGCTATTCCACACCTTGACACCTGGGATGGCGTAGATAATTACAGGAGTGTCATTGTCTATCATTGAAACAACCCGGTCATAACCATAGTTGGCCCTATCCACATTGTCATACCCCATCTCCTTTAAGAAAGAGGATGCTTTTGATGGAAATGTGAAAGTTCCATTGTAAAAACACATAGAACTGCACCATTCCGATATTCCCCTTAGTAGTACGGCAGCAGATTTCTTGCCAAGGTTGGAATTCACATTGTCCATGTCACTCCAATTAACATCGTTGCCATTATATGAAAATATGTCCGGGTGTTTGAATTTTGTCAAGATTTTAGACAGCGACAAAGGGAAACATCCTGCCGGTGCCTTTTTCTTGTGTCCAAAAAGGATGTACTTCCGCTTCTTTGGATATAATTCATTAAATGGGAATCCTTGATGCCATCCTACATATTGGCTTAAAATATTGTTGGTTTGCTGGACATCTTTCCAATCAGAGTATGTCGTATGAGAGCTGCTATTGCTGCTGCCACCACCATCTGTTACTATTTGATCCATCGCATAATTCACACAGTAGGATAAAGCGATCCTTCTATTATAGTGTTCTGAACGCGCAACAGCTCTCGTAAAGGGTAGGCTGTCTTCTTCAGAGAAATTTCCAACCCAATTGTCGCCTTGCACCTCATCATAGGTGGAAAAGGTGTTTGGGTTGAGAAAGATCTCGTCAGGATAGTCATCCACAACAAATAGGCCATTGCCAGTGGTGGGATAATCCGGATTCACATAATTCTCGTTGTTCTTAAAAAATGATGCCACAGCCTCTACATCCTCTTTTGTCAAGTTGCTTTTATCGGCCACAGCAATAACTTTCTCCTGAATTCTGTCGTCTGCCGCTAAAACGGCAAATCCGTTGTCGTCAGAGAAATTTGCAATGTATATCACATTCCCCGTCTTCGTGGCCATTGCCCGTGTGGATATGTTTTCCAATTTCATTGGGATTAAATTCATAACCATTGGAAGCGGGCTGCTTGCCCTTGTAGAAGTGCCTTTTAGGAAATAGTCAAGAGTGGATAGAGCCTCCTCGGCAGAAATGGTATGAGGATAGGATATGTCTTTAGAAAGATGAGTTGCCACAATTTCCTCATCTGAATGTTGGCAGGCATTCAAACCAATGGGCAATACTACCGCTAACGATAGTTTTAAGAGACATTTTGTGTGCATAACGTATGATTTTAGGATGGTGATTTCGTTTCCTATGTTTCAAAGTTTCCGTGTTTGCCACTTGCAAATGTATCATCCACGCAACAAATAGGCAATACCTAAAAATAGGTAAGAATGTGTTGTGCGACAGCTAATCCGCGCACATGTGAAAACAATAGGCATACTGTGTCGCCGCGTGCTACCATTTTCCTGCCTCCGCCTGCGGTACCACGGCTTGGTACCGCCAATACCACGGCTTGGTACCGTTAGTACCACGGCTTGGTACAGACAGTACCAAGCCGTGGTATTGCGTAGGGGGAGGGGCTTCGCGTGAAAGCCGCAGCCATGTGGAAAGTCCTTTGCATTACGGCAATAAAACGGATTTTAAGGCGTTGTATATAAAAAACTTATCCGCAAGAGAGATGAAAGCCAGTAACGAGCCTTTTGTGAAGCTGTTGGACAACTACAATGTGGAGTATGCCATACCCGTGTACCAGCGCAACTACGACTGGGGCAGGAAGCAGTGCCGCAGGCTGTGGGACGACATCGTGTCCATAATAGGGGTGGACGGGTACCACTTCTTCGGCAGCGTGGTGCACAAGTACGACTCCATGAGGGAACACGTGGTGATAGACGGTCAGCAAAGGCTCACCACCGTGTCGCTGCTGCTGATGGCCATGCACAAGCTCGGGAGCGAGGGGGAAAAGGAGTGCGACGACGATATGCTGGGCAAGATAAAGAGTCTTTACTGCTTCAGCCGCAACGGGGGGCTGTACCCGAAGATAAGGCACGTGGACCGCGACAAGGAAGCGTACACGGCCGTGCTGCGAGGGGACAGTGACGGGTACGACCGGAAACACAACGCCACACGCAACTACAACAACTTCGTGGCGTGGGTGAGGGAGTGCCAGTATGGCATAGGCGAGATCTTCGACGCTGTGGAGAGGTTGCAGATAGTGGACGTGGAACTCGGGCAGAACGACAACCCGCAGCTCATCTTCGAGTCGCTGAACTCCACCGGGCTGGCGCTTACGGACGGGGACAAGATCCGAAACTTCATCCTGATGAACCTGGCCGACGGGGACCAGGGCGAATACTACCGCAAGTATTGGAAAGACATAGAGCGGAACTCCAACTACACCTGCTCGGAAAAGGACGGGAGGACGGCTGTAACCCGTTTCGTGAGGGATTTCCTCACAGTAAGGACAGCGGATGTGCCAAGGATGGAAGATGTCTATCCCAAGTTCAAGGACTATTATAGGAAGCGGGCTGTGGAGGGAAAGACTGCGGAAGACTTGCTGGCGGAAATGAAGGCCTTTTCGCGCTATTTGTGGGAGGTGGAAAACGGGGAGACCGGGCATGCGTGCATAGACCGGGTGCTGAAACGCATAGCGCTGCTCCAATTCACGGTGTGCCACCCCTTCCTGCTCAACCTCTTGAACGCCCTCAGGGTGGGGGACATTACCGAAAAAGACATGGAGGGGGCTGTGCGGCTGACGGAAAACTACCTGCTGCGCCGCGTGGTGTGCAACGCCCAGAGTTATGCCCAGAACAAGATTTTCGAGAGCTTGTACAGGGTGGCGCGGCAATCGGCCGAGAAAGACGGGGTGGGAATGGTGGACGCCCTTGTCGCCCACCTGACTTCAAAGGCCGTTTCGGGACGCTTCCCGGACGATGGGGAGTTTGCAAAGAACCTTATGTGGAGGAACATATACGGGCTGAACGCCAACAAGCGCACTTACATACTGCACATGTTCAACGGGGGGTACAGCAAGGAGGGCGACACCTCCGTGGTGGCCAAGCTGCGCAGCAAGCAGCTGTCCGTGGAACACATCATGCCACAGAAGCTCACGGCGGAATGGAAGAAAGCCCTCGGCCCGGAGGCGGAGATTGTACACCGCAGGTGGTTGAACACGATAGCCAACCTCACCCTCACGGCGTACAACGGCACGTTTGGCAACCGCAACTTCCTCCACAAGCTGCGGGATGCCGAGGACGATGCCGGCAACAAGGTGGGCTTTTCCGTGTCGCCGTTGCCTATAAACGACTATGTGAAAAGGCAGGTCGAGTGGACGGAGAAACAGTTGGAGGAAAGGCAGGGGCTCATGGTGAAAGCGGCGATAGAGGAGATCTGGCCGTATCCCCAAACGGAGTATAGGATATCGGAGGGCAGTTATGAAGAGCTTTCCTTGGAGGCGGCCCCGGAGGACTTCACCGGCACCTTGTGCATTTCTTGCACAATATCGGGCAAGGCTGTAAGCATGGAAGAGGGGGACAGCTGGAAAAACATAGTCAAGGCCATAGTGAGGCGGCTTGACAAGGTATACCATGAAGCTTTGCTGGACATGGCGGGGGAACCCGAGGGCTTGGAGTTGAAAGACAGCGGAGTGAAGTACGGCTATGAGGAAGTGGTGCCCGGGGTGTTCTTTTGCGTGGACAGCTCCACAGATGTGAAGATCCGCAGGCTGGCGGAGATTTGCAGCCGGATAGGCATAGGGCTCTCGGAAGTGGTCTTCCAAGTGCAATATAAAAAAGGTGCGTGGCGCAAGCCTAAGGCGAAGCTGCCCACCTTGCCTTTTTGAACCGTAGCTTTTGTTTGGCACTCCCTTGCCGCGGCACAAAGCCGGACTTGCCGCGGCAAGGGAGTCTCCCTAACGTTTCTCCATGGTGATGCCGCTCTGCACCAACTCGCCATCAAGGTAGAGCTTGCCGTCTTGCAAGTCCATGCCGTGTGAGGCCCAGAACTCCAAGGTGAATTTTGTGTCAACATCCGGGTCGTCAAACTCGGGCAGGCTTTCAAGTGTAAGGTCGTTCCCTTGGTTGCCCCTTTCAAGGGTGCCGCGCATATCCAACCAGCTCCCCTCGTGGATTTTCATCACTCCCTTTACTTTTGAGTCCGGCCCTACGTCTATCTCCAAGTCGAACTGGTAGCCGTCGTCCCCACCGCCCGAATAGGTGTACTCATAGTGTTCCGGGGCTCTTTCCGAATAGTCGCTTTCTTCTTCGGCGTACGTTTCTTCGTAATCGGCTATGGCTGTGTCCACCGCTGCGGTGTCCACTGCCTCGTATGGAGCGGCGGTGTTTCCGCCGCTGTCTTCCCCGCATTTCACCAAGGCGAACAAGACTATGACAACCACGACAGCTATTGTGGCCGCTCCTATGAGGAGCCACTCCATGTCGGGTATGCCGTTGCTTTCTTTCTCGGTGGTGTGTCCTTCCGTTGGTGGAATGGGCGGCGGGGTTTGGACGCTGACCTCTGCGGGCCGGTTTTCCAAGGCCGGTGTTGGAGCTTCGTCAATGGTGGGTTCTCGTGAAGTGTTGAATCCGGTGGGTTCGTTGCATATCGGGCATATTGCCAATGAGCCGTCTATTCCTTCCCCGCATACCGGGCATACGGCTGTCGCCGAGGGCGTTCCCGCTGCGTTGTCCGCCTTTTCGGGCAGCTTTTCCCCGCAGCAGGGGCAGAACTTTGCGCCGGATGGCATTTCCTCCGAGCAGTAAGGGCATATGTTCTTTTCCATACCGGTGTGTTTCATCTATTTGATACCAACCATGTGCATGTCAAGCCCGGTCATCGCCGGCGTGGAATACTTGGCCTCGTTGATGAACAAGTACAGGTTTGAGCCGAGCGGCATGCAGTAAGCTTTGACGGATGTGGTGCCGCCGGCCCCGGTGAGGTATATATTGTAACCGTCTATCCGGTAGGCCGTATAGTACACGGTGTTGTTGGCGAGCGCCTGTTTGAAAGATTCCGCCCCCACGGCGTAATCGCACCTCCAAGCCCCCACTGCGTCGAAGTGCCACACGATGTAGCGGTTTGCAAGGGTCGTGCCGTTGTCGCTGTTCACCCAGTAGGTCTGCCCGGTTAGGAGTTCTTTCGTAGGCGGCATCCGCCCGTCCTCGTTTTCAGTGCAGGAGACAGTGGCTGCGCAAGCCAGTATGGCTGCGAGCGCCGAGATCAATAGTTTCTTTCCCATATCGTTTCTGTTTGGTTTGTAATATTCATATCCCAAGGATGTTCCTCACGACGAACCATCCAGTTACGGCCCATAGCAAGCGCTTGGCCGTGGCGTACTTCCCCATCAGGGCTTCCATGCGTTGTCGCATGCCGGGTTTGGCAAGCCACCTTGCAAAGGCCGCCGCCGCCAAGTATGGCACAGCCGCCACCAATACCATGTTGTATCCCACGGCTTCCAGTATCCGTCCGTGCAGCAGTGCGTGAGCAGCCCTTTGTCCGCCGCACCCCGGACAGCTGAGCCCGGTTGCAGCCTTGAAAACACACTTCGGGGAAAAGGGCGTTTCCACCGGGTTGAACGCCCACAAGAAAGCCGCTATTGCAATCAGTGCCATTGCTGCGGATATTGCTATCAATATGTTCCGGGTTTTAGGCTTCATGGATTTTCCATCTCATTGTGGTTGCAAAGTAAGTGTTACTTTGTTGCATTTCCTACGGATTTGCCGTGCTTTTTCAACAGACAGGATAGTTATGGCGAAAGATGGAAGTGCTTAGCATGTCGTTGACAGCAACGGCGTTCAATGGAAAAACATACCTTTGCGCAACAAACATGTTGAAATAATGAAGAAGATAAAGGTGATAGGGATTGCGGCCTTGGCGGCTCTGGCCACCCCGGCCCTTGCCGACGGCTATCCTTATTTGACGCTGTATGGCAAGGACGGCTCGGAGGTGTCTTTGCCCGCGGCCGGTTTGAAGATAACTTTCGTGGATGGCAACCTTGTGGCAGAGACTGCTGGGGGGGCAAAGTCGGTGCCGCTGGGGGGGCTTGGCAAGATGGCCTTTTCGCAGGAGGCCGCAGGGATGCGAAGCCTGCCCGCCCCGGGAAAGCCCGTGGAGGTAAAGACCCTGGATGGGGTCCCGGTGGGGCGTTACTCCGATGTGGAAGAAGCCCTTCAGGAGCTTAAAAGATGAATCGCGATGTCGTCTGGACAACACGGTTCAAAACCTTGAACGTCTGGTTGGAATAACTGCCATGCCAATCATTGGATTTGTTACAAATTGTAATATTGTCCCAAAC
>R18__coassemble_1553_pt1 | contig 25075 bp, 21 predicted proteins | sample R18__metabat2_low_PE_037 | metagenome-assembled genome bin R18
AGCGCCATGTGTGGAGTTTCGTAATGATTGGCCTATGCGCCGGTGCCGCCAAGCCCATACCATAGCGATACCAACGGCGTGGTAACGATAGTACCAAGCCGTGGTACAAGCAGTACCAAGCCGTGGTATTGATAGTACCAAGCCGTGGTATTGATAGTACCACGGCGCGGTACCGGAGACGGGACGCAAACATTGCGGTTGGGCCGCAGAGGTATTATAACACACAACAGGGCGGGCAGTGGAGACGGGCTTGCCACGTCTTACCAAGCAAACATACATATCATAAGACGGGGCAAGCCCCGTCTCTACAGCGCCATGTGTGGAGTTTCGTAATGATTGGCCTATGCGCCGGTGCCGCCAAGCCACGTCCCGACAAACAATCCTTTCATCAAACAACGCAAACCACGGCCGGGGACTGCCAGACGGAATATGGATAAAAAAAGGACTCCGCAGCACACCTTCCCGGCGTGCTGCGGAGTTTCAAAATGAGATTCCTATAATCCCGGCTTACATCATGCCGCCCATGCCCGGGGCCGCCGGCATTGCGGGCGTTTCCTCCGGCTTGTCGGCTATGAGGCATTCCGTGGTGAGGAACATCCCGGCTATGGAAGCCGCGTTCTCCAGGGCCACGCGGGCCACCTTCGCCGGGTCTATCACGCCGGCCTTGCGCATGTCTTCATACACTCCGGTGCGTGCATTGTAGCCGAAGTCGCCTTCGCCCTCGCACACCTTCTGCACCACCACGGCGCCCTCGCCTCCGGCATTGGTTACAATCTGGCGCAGGGGTTCCTCTATGGCACGCTCCACTATGTTAACGCCGGTCTGCTCGTCGGCGTTGTCGCCCTTGACACCCTTGAGCGCTGCCAGGGCGCGGATGTATGTGGTGCCGCCGCCGGCCACCACGCCTTCCTCTATGGCTGCGCGTGTGGCGCAGAGGGCGTCGTCCACGCGGTCTTTCTTCTCCTTCATCTCCACCTCGCTGTTGGCGCCCACGTAGAGCACGGCCACTCCGCCCGAGAGCTTGGCAAGGCGTTCCTGGAGCTTCTCCTTGTCGTAGGAACTCTTGGTGTTCTCAATCTCGTTCTTTATCTGCGCCACGCGCTCGGCTATGGCGTCCTTTGCACCGGCGCCGCTCACGATGGTGGTGTTGTCCTTGCTCACGGTAACCTTCTCGGCGGAGCCCAGCATGTCGAGCGTTGCCTGGTCGAGCTTCAGGCCCTTCTCCTCGCTGATCACCACGCCGCCGGTGAGCACCGCGATGTCTTCGAGCATGGCCTTGCGGCGGTCTCCGAAGCCGGGGGCCTTCACTGCGCATATCTTCAAGCCGGCGCGCAGGCGGTTGACCACGAGCGTGGTCAGGGCCTCGCTGTCCACGTCCTCGGCTATCACCATGAGGGGGCGTCCGCTCTCGGCTGCGGGCTGCAGTATGGGCAGGAAGTCTTTGAGGTTGCTAATCTTCTTGTCGTAGACCAGGATGTAGGGGTTTTCCATCACGCACTCCATCTTGTCCGCGTCCGTAACGAAGTAGCCGGAGAGGTATCCCCTGTCAAACTGCATTCCTTCCACCACCCCGATGTAGGTGTCTCGGCTCTTGCTCTCCTCGATGGTTATCACGCCGTCCTTGCTCACCTTGCGCATGGCGTCTGCCAGGAGCTTGCCTATCTCGGGGTCGTTGTTGGCCGAAACGGTGGCCACCTGCTCTATCTTGTCGTAGTTGTCGTCCACCTTCTCGGCGTTGTCCTTGATGAAGTCCACCACCGCGCCCACGGCCTTGTCTATGCCGCGCTTGAGGTCCATGGGGTTGGCCCCGGCTGTAACGTTCTTCAGTCCCTCGCGCACTATGGCCTGGGCCAGGATGGTGGCCGTTGTTGTGCCGTCGCCGGCATCGTCGCCGGTCTTGCTGGCCACGCTCTTTACGAGCTGCGCGCCGGTGTTCTCAAACTTGTCTTCAAGCTCTATCTCCTTGGCCACGCTTACGCCGTCCTTGGTTATCTGTGGTGCGCCGAACTTTTTCTCTATCACCACGTTGCGGCCCTTGGGGCCCAGTGTAACCTTTACTGCGTCGGCCAGCTGGTCCACGCCTTTCTTGAGAAGCTCGCGGGCTTCCGTGTCAAATTTTATGAGCTTTGCCATTTTCGTTTTCCCTTTCTTTTTGTCCGTTGTCTTGTTTGCTGCGTGCTTACTTGCCTATTACGGCCAGCACGTCAGACTGCCTCATCATGAGGTATTTCTCCCCCTCGTATTCCAGTTCTGTGCCGGAATACTTGCCGTAGAGCACTTCGTCCCCGGCCTTGAGGGTCATCTCCTCGTCTTTCGTGCCGTTGCCCACTGCCACCACGGTGCCGTGGAGGGGTTTCTCCTTAGCTGTGTCGGGTATGATGATTCCACCCACTTTCTCTTCGGCAGCCGCCGACTTCACCAGGACTCTGTCCGCCAATGGTTTGATGTTCATATAGCTGTTGTTTTGTTTGGTTGTTTTCATATCCACACCCTTGCGTGGGTGTCCGCCATTGCCTATGCCAAAACCGTGCCAAACTGCCAACAAGAAATGCCAAGGCCCGCATTTCTGCCAAAAATGTCAAAAATGCGGGCCTGCGTTGCTCTGTTTTACCGGTATTACTCTTCCGACGGAGGGGTTGCCGGCTGTTCCGGCGTAGGGGCCTGGGCTGGCTCGGTTGGCTGCGCCGACGGCTCCGGCTGCGTGGCGGGGAGCGGCTTTCGCGCTGAACCCGTGTCGGCTGCGTGGCGGACTTTCTTCACCGCCGGCTTTGCTTGCTTGGCCGCAGCCCCTCCGTCTGCCTTGGGTTCGGAGTGGATATGGGCTGCAGCCGACTGCCGCTGGTTGAGGAACCCCACGTATTTCTTGCAAATCTTGTTGGAATAGGCATTGAAGATGTTGTTGGCGAAGAGTATGTCCGTAATCTTGTTTTCCGCCACATATCCGCGCATGTTCCGCGTGAAATAGCGGAAGTCCACCACGTGTATCTCCTCAAACGAATAGAAGAGGTAGCCCGGCAGGGCGTTGCCGAAGCTGTCTTTGAGGATGAGCAGGCGGCGCTTGCCCGGCGTGGATGTGCGCACCTGCGCTATGCGCATGTCCCCACCCATGAAGGTGCAGTAGGTGCCTCCGCTGCCGTCCTTGTACTTGTGGAAGAACGGCCCCTTGTGCGGCTTCCCCTCTCCCACCACCCGGTAGTTGCGGTCCACGCGGTAGTCTATGTACGTGGTGGTGTAGTCCACCCCCCTTGGCACATGGTATACAAAGTCTTCCGGGGCGTTTTTCAAGGCTATGTCCTTAGAGTAGCCATACATGCTGCCAACGTAGCCACGCACCACCTTCCTGTCGTAGCTTGACAGCGGCTTGAAAGGCACCCCTGCCACGTGTGCGAACTGCTGCGCGGCGTAGTAGGCGCCCAGCGGTGCCCAGTGGTGGTCTGTGCGGAAGAAGATATCCTCCCCGGCGTGCTTTCCTAATGCGGTGTACACGTCCACGGCCCGCACGTCCGGCCTAAGGTGCGAGTGGATGTTGTTTATGGTGGGCTGCTGCTCGTTGGTGCGGCTCTTTGCCTTGTCGGGGCAGTAGAAGTCTACGGCCGTGGGCACCACCATGCAGTACACCTCCACCCCTTGGCCGAAAGCCTCCTTGTAGGCGTTGGCCGCCTTGGCGTATCCCACCCCTCCCTTGGCCCCGCCGCCGTAGGCCATAAGGGCTCGCACGTTGTCGCCCTGCCCCACTATTATTATTCCCCGGTTGGCTATCTTGGCGTTTTCCTCGGCGGTTACATTGTTCTCGTACTTGCCCACGCTGCGCTCTTCGGCTTCAGCAGCTGCGTCCGTTTCCTCCACGGTGCCGTCCTCCACTGCCGGCGATGCCGTTGCGTGGAACGTAACGTTGTCGTCGCCTATTGACACTCCCATGGCACCTTTCACCCTCATGCTAAGCTCCATGAAAGCATCCCTCATCGGTTCGGTGTCGCTATACCACGAAGACACCTCCTTGGCATAAACGCCACTTGCCAGGCTGCCGAGGGAGAAAGTGGGGAACTGCGCCAGCTCCCGCTTTTCCAATTCGGAGTAGGCCGTGCGGGGCAGGGCGTTGAAGACCGCCGCCATGGCCAGCGCGGCCATGCACACTATCGCTATGTAAACCTTGTGGTGTGCCATGCTCTCATTCCTTGCGCCCGAGCATTTCCCTGTAAGCCTCCGCCGTGGAGGCCATGTAGGCGTGTTGCAGGTTGTTTGCGAAGAGCAGGTCTGTGATTCCCTCCCGGCGTATGCGCCAGGCGGGGTTGCCCGTGAAATAGCGGAAGTCCACCACGTGTATCTCGTCGAAGGCATAGAAAAGGTAGCCCGGCAGGGCGTTGCCGTAGCTGTCTTTTATCACCATCAGCTTGCGGCCCGTGCCAGCCCCTGTCTTTACCACTGCGGTGCGGGTGTCGCCCCCCATAAAGGTGCAGTAGGCACTGCCGCTGCCGTCCTTGTGGGCTATGAAGAAGCTCCCGGCGAACGGCTCCGTGGCGGTGTATGCCTTGGCACCCTTAGCCTTGGTGTGGCCAACGTAGGTGGTGGAGTAGTCCACACCCTGCGGCACATAGTAGGCAAACAGCTCTGGGGCGGTCTTCACGGCCGCATCTCCGGAAAACTTGTACATGCTTCCCACATAGCCGCGCACCACTTCCCTGCGGTAGTGTGAAAGGTCGCGGAAGCCAGCCCCGGCCTTTTCGGCAAACCGCTGTGCTGCGTAATAAGCCCCAAGTGGAGACCAGTGGTGGTCAGTGCGCGAATACACCGGTTCCGATGAGTGTTCCGACAAGACTCCGTAGGCATCCACGGGTTCCACTCCCCGCAAGGCGGAGTATATTCGGGCTATCTCCTCCTTTTGGCCGCTTGTCCAGGCCCGTGCGGTGTCCGGGCAGTAGAACTCCGCCGAGGTCGGCACCACCATGCAGTACACCCTGACAGAGTCTCCCAGCTCGCTCTTGTAGGCGTTCACAGCCCCTGCATAGCGATCCGCCGCGCCTGGCTTGGAGTGGAACGGCTCCAATGCCCTCGTCTCCGGGCCGCGGTCAAGTATTATTATGCCGCCCTTGGCCCTGCGTACGCTTTCGCTACGGGCATGGGCTGTGCAAAGCCCCACCGCCAAGGCCGCAGCCGCCAAGGCTCTCCTATATATATAATGTGTGTCCATGTATGTCAGAAGCGTGTGTAGATGAATGCGTTGTTGGTGGCCCCCACGAGCAGTGCGGCACTGAGTACCAAAATGGCCACCGAGATGGAAGACTTTGCGGCCAAGGCCACGGTGCGCCGCGCCGCGCCGTCAGAGGGAAACAGCCGCCTATGCCACGCCGCAACGGTGTCGTATACCGGCATGCTGAACAGCAGAGCCGCAGCCCACAGCCAGAAGTTGTCAAGCAGGGCGCTCTGCACCGTGATGTCAGCAGCCGCGCCGCCGCCGAAGAAGGCCGTGAAGAACTGCACCATCCGCCCGAAGTCTGTAAAGTAGAATATGCCCCAGCCGGCCACCACGAGGAAAAGGCTGTAAGCATGCAGGGCAGCACGCGGTATCACGCCAGCCCAGCGCAGTATGGTGTGTTTCTCCAAGGTTACTATAAGGCCGAAGTACACGCCCCAAAGGATGAAGTTCCAGCTGGCCCCGTGCCACATTCCCGTGAGAAACCACACCACGAGGATGTTGGCGGCCTGGTGGCGGCGGTTGCCGCCCATGGGAATGTAGACATAGTCGCGGAAGAAGCTGCCGAGCGAAATGTGCCACCTGCGCCAAAACTCGGTTATGGAGCGGCAGCAATAAGGATGGCGGAAATTCTCACCGAAATGGAAGCCGAGACAGCGGCCCAGGCCTATCGCCATGTCGGAATAACCGGAGAAGTCGAAGAAAATCTGGAAGGTTAAGGCGGCTATTCCCACCCATGCCCCGGCCGTGCTCAGCCCTTGCAGCCTGCCGTCAAGGAATCCTCCGGCAATCTCGGAAAACTGGTTGGCAAGTATCACTTTCTTGCCAAGGCCAATGAGGAAGCGGTAGGCTCCCTCGGTGAAATCGTACACGGTGATGCGCCGCTGGTTGATCTGCACCGCCACCATGTCGTACCTCACTATGGGGCCGGCTATGAGCTGAGGGAACATGGATATGTAGAGCAGCAAGTCGCGGTATCGCCTTTGCGGCGGGGCCTCACGGCGGTACACGTCCACGAGGTAGGATATGGATTGGAAAGTGTAGAAGCTTATGCCTATCGGCAAAGCTATGCCCGGAGGGGACAGCGGGACTCCCAAGGCCGACAGCGAAAGGGCGAAGAAGTCGAGGTACTTAAACACCCCTATTATGGCTATGTTGGCCGCAAGCCCCGCCGCCAAGGCCGCCTTGCGGTGCCGGCCGCCCACAGCCAGTCCGGCAAGGTAGTTGACGAACACGCTGGCCAGCATGAGGAACACATACATGGGTTCGCCCCATGCGTAGAACACCAACGAGAACGCCACAAGCACGGCGTTCTTCACCGCGTTTGAAGAATCGCCCCCCGGCTTGAGCCTGTCTGCAAGCGAAGCCGCCAAATAGCAAACGGCGAAAAGCGGCAGGAAGGCGAACAGGAAGAAAAGGTCTGAGAAAACCATCTTTCGGCAAGCCCCGGGTTACAGTCCCTTGTCAGCCTCGGCCTGGTCTATGCTGGCCGTGATGGTGTCCACCACCCTTATGGTCTCCTCTCCCTTTCGGCGTTCCACCTCCATGCGCCTTTGCCTTTCGCTGCCGCGCCGCTTGACGGCACCCAGCAGTTCGGCCACGCCGTAGAGAATGGCGGCCCAGCCTATCACGAAAAACGGCATGGAGGCTATCAGCGATGGCTTTATAATTGCCACAGCGCCGGTAACCAACACTGCGGTGGGCAGCAGCCAGTAGAACAGCCCCACCCTTACGTGTTTGGAACAGGACGCCAGGGAAGCGTACAAAGACAAGGCACCGGCTATGAGGGCCGCTGCAAAGATGTAGCCAACCGCATTTATGAACACCTGAGGGGCAACTGCAAGTGCCACGCCAAGAACGGCGCTGCCTATGCCGGCCAAGGGGAACGCCGGTTGCGGCCTTTCGGAGCAACCGCCCCGCTTGGCACCGTAATACGAAGCCAAGGCCACCGCGCCCATCACTATGAACAAACCGCCGGCCACCTGGGTAATCCACCTCGTGGCCTGCTCCCTATACATCACGAGCAGCACGCCCAGCACCACCGAACACGCCGCCCTCGCAAATACCGCATTGAAAAAAGATGCCATGATTCCCTTGTTAACTAATGTGCAAAGGTAGGGCTTTTGGCCGTGCCGTACAGCCAACGCCGGGCGGTTATCGGTGAGAATGGCAACAGCAAACACCAATGCCACTGAGTTTGGCGACGGGTGGCGGCCGCGCGTTTCCACAAATCCCATACATTTGCAAACCATGGAAAACGGCTTGCACAGATACATCACACTCACAAAGGAAAACATAGGCGGGGAACATATCTGCTGCGCCATATCCGACAAGAAATGTGCTGAGGGCTACGCAGCCAAAAAGGAATGGCTATCGGGAGAGTTTGAGAAGGGCTATGTGTTCAGGCGGCTTGACGCACGGGCCAAGGTCTTCATAGAATACGTACCTGCCGAGCATGCATGGGCACCCATCACGGCCACCAACCACTTGATGGTGAATTGCTTTTGGGTTTCAGGACGGCACAAGGGTCAAGGGCATGGCCGCACCCTGTTGCAATCCGTGGTGGAAGACGCAAAAGGAAAAGGCAAAGACGGATTGGTCACCGTCGCCGGCACGAAAAAGGCCCCTTTCATGAGCGATACGGAATGGCTGCTGCGGCACGGCTTCAAGGAAGTGGAAAGGCTTCCGAGCGGCTTTTCGTTGTTGGCTATGGCTTTCCATGACAACTGCGCTGTGCCACGTTTCAACGATTGCGCCAAAAGTGGGGAATGCCCCGGCAAAGACGGCATGGTGGCTTATTATTCCGCCCGCTGCCCATACACGGATTATTACGTGAACGGCATGTTGCGGGTTCTCGCCCAAGAAAACGGCATTCCATTGGAAGTGGTTAAGTTGGAGTCAATGGAACAAGCGCAAAAATCCCCCACGCCGGCCACAATATTCTCCCTTTTCCACAATGGGAGGTTTGTAACAGCGGATTTGGGCGTATGCGCCGAGAGTAAGTTCACGAAACTGGCGAAACAGATTGGATATAGCCAGACAAAATAAAAACTCCCACGACACACAAGTGCCGTAGGAGTTTCCCTTTATCAGCCCGGCGTTGCCGGCTTCTTAGTGATCCGCTTGGGGCTCGAACCCAAGACCCCAACATTAAAAGTGTTGTGCTCTACCAACTGAGCTAGCGGATCTACCTGAACTCTCGCAAGGGAAACCAGCCTAAACGGCCGCCGCCCCGCAAATCTTCGGCAAAGGTACGCACAAAAAGGCGAACGGCAAAAACCAAAGCACCTTTTTTAGGCCGCCAACACGATGGCGAAGTCCCTTAAAACACATTGCAATAGGAAAATTGTGCCATAATGACTAACTTTGCGCGACCATTCGGAAATACGACAACAGCTATGAAGATATCATACAAGTGGCTTAAAGAATACGTAGAGACAGACCTCACTGCCGAGCAGGCTGCCGAAGCCCTGACATCCACCGGCCTGGAAGTGGACTCCGTGGAAGAAGTGCAAAGCATACGTGGCGGACTCAAGGGTCTATACGTGGGACACGTGTTGACATGCGAGCCGCACCCCAACTCAGACCACCTACACGTAACCACTGTGGACCTGGGGCGCAGCGAACCCTCGCAGATAGTGTGCGGTGCGCCAAACGTGGCCGCCGGGCAGAAAGTGGTTGTGGCGGACATCGGGTGCACCCTGTACGACGGCGACAAGGAGTTTGTCATAAAGAAGTCGAAGCTGCGCGGAGTGGAGTCGTACGGAATGATATGCGCCGAAGACGAGATAGGCGTGGGAGACAGCCACGATGGCATAATCGTGCTTCCCGCAGACACGCCGGTCGGCATTCCTGCCGCCGAATATTACAAAATGGAAAGCGACTGGGTCATAGAGATAGAGGTTACCGCCAACCGGGCCGATGCGCTATCGCACTACGGCGTGGCACGCGACCTGTACGCCTGGCTTTTGCAGAACGGCCACAAAACGGCTCTGCGACACCCTGGTTGCGAAGATTTCTCCGTAGACTGCGAAGAGCTGCCCATAGAGGTGGAGATAGCCGCCGGAGAGGCCTGCCCAAGATACGCCTGCGTAAGCCTTACCGGCTGCGAGGTGAAGGAAAGCCCCGAATGGCTCAAAGAGAAACTCACCACTGCGGGACTAAGGCCGATAAACAACATAGTGGACGTAACCAACTACATAATGCTGGCCTACGGACAGCCAATGCACTGCTTTGACGCTGACATGGTAAAGGGGCGCAGAATTGTTGTCAGGACACAGCCCGAGGGGTACAAGTTCGTAACACTTGACGGTGTAGAACACACCTTGGGAGACCGCGACCTGGCCATCTGCAACGCCGAGGAACCCATGTGCATAGCCGGCATATTCGGAGGCAAAGGCAGCGGCACATACGACACCACGACCAACATCGTACTTGAGAGTGCCTGCTTCCACCCCACTTGGATACGGAAAAGCGCACGTAGGCACGGACTTAGCACAGACTCCAGCTACCGGTTTGAGCGCGGCGTAGATCCCAACGGAGCCGTGTACGCACTGAAACAAGCGGCCATACTCTGCCGAGAACTCTCGGGAGGGCGCATAAGCATGGATATAAAGGATGTGTATCCCGAACCGGTGGCGCCCTGCCGTGTGGAAGTCGGATACGGATACCTTCGCACGCTCATTGGCAAAGACATCGGCACTGAGACAGTGAAAGCCATCACCGACAGCCTCGGTATGGAAACAGTGGGGGAAACCACGGACGGCATAACCGTGGACGTACCCACATACAGGGTGGACGTAAAGCGGCCATGCGATGTGGCGGAAGACATACTGCGCATCTATGGGTACAACAATGTGGAGATACCGCAGCGCATCGCCAGTTCGCTAACGGTGCAAGGGGACGAAGACCGCGCCCACAAGAAACTTGACTCAGTGGGGGCGCACCTGGCAGGCTGCGGCTTCAATGAGATAATGAACAATTCACTAACCAAGGTGTCGTACTACGAAGGCTTGGAAACGTTCCCCGATGGCACCACGGTGAAAGTTGTAAACCCACTCAGCGCCGACCTCGGGGCAATGAGGCAGACGCTGCTATTCGGAGGGTTGGAGACGATAGTGCGCAACGCCAACCGCAAACGCCCCAACCTGAGGCTCTTTGAAACGGGCAACTGCTACCACTATGAAGCCGGCAAGCACACACCTGAAAACCCGGCGGCGGCATACCTGCAAGAAAGCCACCTGGCCCTGTGGGTAACGGGCAAGCGGGTGGAAGGCAGCTGGGCGCACCCTGACGAGGAAAGCTCAGTGTGGGAAATGAAAGCCTACGTGGCTAACATCCTATCCTTGTGCGGACTTGGGACATCCGACCTTGTGTGGGAAGATTATTCGGCAGACATATACGACGCAGCCGCCATTGTAAAGCCCCGCAACGGAAAGGCCGTGGCCCACTTCGGAATAGTAAGTTCAAAGATAGCCAAGGCCATGGGTGTGGCAGCGCCGGTGTACTACGCCGACATATTGTGGGACAACCTGCAACAGGCCACGCGCCGCAACAAGGTGGAGTTCACACCCCTCAGCAAATTCCAAGCCGTGAGCCGAGACCTGGCACTGCTAATAGACGAGGGCGTAACATTCGCGCAAGTGGAAGCCGCAGCACGCAAGGCTGAAAGGAAGCTGCTGCGCAGCGTGGAGCTGTTCGATGTTTACCAAGGCAAGAACCTGCCGGCTGGCAAGAAAAGCTACGCTGTGAACTTCAAGCTGCAAGACGACCAAAAGACCCTGGCGGACGCGCAGATAGACGCAGCCATGGAGCGAATCACCGCAGCAGTGAAAAAGGAACTCGGAGCAGAATTGAGATAAGACAGACAAAAAAGACATACCAATGGGAAGAGCATTCGAATACCGCAAGGCGGCTAAGATGAAAAGGTGGGGCCATATGGCCAAGGCGTTCACCAAGATAGGCAAGCAGATAGCCATAGCAGTGAAGGCCGGCGGACCGGACCCGGACAACAACCCGCACCTCAGGGCCATAATGCAGACGGCCAAGAGGGAAAACATGCCCAACGCCAACGTGGAGCGCGCCATAAAGAACGCGATGGGCAAAGACCAGAAAGACTACAAGGAGGTAACATACGAGGGATACGGCCCGCACGGCGTGGCCATATTCGTGGACGCTGCCACGGACAACACCACAAGGACTGTGGCCAACGTGCGTGCGGTCTTCAACAAATACGGCGGAAACATGGGCACCCAGGGATCGCTGTCGTTCCTCTTCGACCATAAGAGCGTATTCACATTCAAACCTAAGGACGGCCTGGATATGGACGAGCTGATCCTAGAAATGATAGACTGTGGGGTGGACGATGAATACGACACGGATGAGGAGACCGGCGAAATAACCATATACGCAGCCGACACCAGTTTCGGCGAGGTGCAGAAATACCTTGAAGGCAACGGGTTTGAAGTTACTGCGGCGGAATTCACACGGATACCCAACGACCAAAAAGACGTAACCCCGGAACAGCGCGAGGTGATAGACAAAATGGTGGACATTCTGGAAGACGACGACGACGTGCAGAACGTATACACCAACATGAAACCCGAATAAAGCACTGGCAAGGAACAAGCCTGCGGCCCGTCTGCCATCGGCAGGCGGGCCGCAGGCGCATAAGCCCATTTAAAGGAGAAAAACATGAACGCCAATCCTGAGGAAACCAGAAACGGACGGCTGGCCGCCAAATTGATAGCCAACCTTGAAAGGAGGCACTACGAAGCCCACTTCTGTCCCACATCGGCTGACGTGGTGGAGAAAATAAGGGAACTCATACCGCAAGGCTCGTCCGTATCGTGGGGCGGCTCCATGAGCGTACGCCACACCGGGGTAGCCAAAATGCTCAAAAGCGGCGGCTACGAGGTGTATGACAGGGAAGACTCCACCACGGAAGAGGAAAAAGTGTCTATTTACCGAAAAGCCTTTGAGTGCGACTTCTACCTCGGTTCCGCCAACGCCATAAGCCAAGACGGGGTGGTTGTGAACATAGACGGCAACGGCAACCGGGTGGCCGCAATGTCATGGGGGCCGCGCCGCGTAATTCTAATAGTGGGACTGCACAAGGTGTGCGAAAACACCGAGGCCGCGCTGAGCAGGGCGAGGTGCACCGCGGCACCGGTGAATATGGCGAGGTTCGACTTCCGAACACCTTGCCAGCAAGACGGATTGTGCCACGACTGCAAAAGCCCTGACAGTATCTGCAACTACATATCCATACAGCGGATGTCTCATCCCGCCAAGCGGCACATAGTGATTCTGACATCGGAAAACGTGGGGTATTGACGGCATGGTTGTTTGCATAGCCGAGAAACCGAGCGTGGCCCGCGACATAGCCAGGGTGATTGGGGCCGGCAGGGACAAGGGCGGTTACATGGAGGGCAACGGATACCAGGTTACCTGGACATTCGGACATCTGTGCACCCTCAAAGAGCCACACGACTACACCGTCTCGTGGAAGCGCTGGAGCTTGGGGGCATTGCCTATGCTTCCGCCCAAATTCGGCATCAAGCTCATACCTGGAGACAGCATAGCAAGGCAGTTCGCCGTGATAGAACGCCTTATGGCTGCTGCCGACACCATAATCAACTGCGGAGATGCCGGCCAGGAGGGGGAACTGATACAGCGGTGGGTAATGCAAAAGGCCAAGGCTGCCTGCCCTGTGAAAAGGCTGTGGATATCGTCCATGACAGACGAAGCCATAAGGGAGGGGTTTGCCAACCTGAGGGAACAAGCCGACTATGACCCGCTGTACATGGCCGGACTGTCACGGGCGGTGGGCGACTGGGTGCTTGGCATGAACGCCACCCGCCTATACACCCTGAAATATGGCGCTGGAGGACAAGTGCTGAGCGTGGGACGGGTGCAGACTCCCACGCTGGCTATGATTGTGGCGAGGGACGAGGAGATAGAAAACTTCACCCCGGAGCCATATTGGATACTATCCACCATATACCGCGAGACGCTTTTCACCGCAACCAAGGGTAGATTCGGCACCGAGGAGGAAGGCCGAAAGGCATTCACAGACATAGAGGGGAAACCTTTCTTGATAACTGCCGTGGAAAAGAAAAACGGCACGGAAGCCCCACCGCGCCTATTCGACCTCACATCTCTGCAAGTGGAGTGCAACAAGGCTTTCGGCTATTCCGCAGACCTAACCCTTTCCACGGTGCAGGGGCTATACGAACGCAAGCTCACCACCTATCCAAGAGTGGACACCACCTACCTTAGCGACGACATATACCCCAAGTGCGCAGGGATTCTACAAGGCATAAAAGGATACGAATCCCTCGTACAAAAACTAAAGGGGAAACCGCTACGCAAGAGCAAGAAGACTTTTGACACATCAAAGGTTACCGACCACCACGCCATAATACCCACCGGACAACCTGCCACACATCTCACTGATATTGAACGCAACGTGTACGACATGGTGGCACGCCGCTTCATATCCGTATTCTTCCCCGATTGCAAGTTCTCAACCACAACGGCCGTAGGACGGGCCGGATCCGTAGACTTCAAGGCCACCGGCAAGGAAATAATATCCGCCGGGTGGCGCGAGGTGTACCAAAAGCAAACGGCTGAGAATGAGCCAGACGGCAAAGAGGGGGAATCCGCAGCCATGCCAGCATTCGCCAAGGGGGAAACGGGGCCACACACTCCAACACTGAAACAAAAGGCCACCACTCCGCCAAAACACTACACCGAAGCCACTCTGCTGCAAGCTATGGAGACGGCCGGCAAATTTGTGGACAACGAGGAGCTTCGGGCCGCCATGAAAGACAACGGCATAGGGCGCCCGTCTTCAAGGGCTGCCATAATTGAGACCCTATTCAAGCGCAACTACATAAGGAGGGAGAGGAAAAATGTGCTGGCCACACCCACCGGCAAAGAACTAATAGGCCTGATAAGGGAGGATTTGCTCAAAAGCCCCGAACTCACCGGGATTTGGGAGAAAAAACTGAGGGACATAGAACGAGGGGAGTACGGTGCTGCGCAATTCGTGGCCGGACTGAAAGAGCAAATCACACAAATAGTGAACGAGGTGCTGGCTGACAACTCCAACCGGCGCATAGCGGCAGACATTCCACCAGAAAAGCCCAAGAAAAAAGCGGCAAGGAAACGCGCAGCGGAAAAGCCCGCAACGGAAAACCGAGACGGAAAAGCCTCGGAAAAATGCCCCCTATGCGGAAAGGGCACCGTGGTGAAAGGCCGCACGGCATATGGGTGCAGCCGATGGCGCGAAGGCTGCACATACCGCAAGCCACTGCAATAAAAGCCGTATCGGGCGCGTTATCCACAAACAAGCCGAACGACAGATGCCCCCATCCTACAAAACCATATTGCTATCGTTGGCCTGCACAGCCTTGGCTGCGTGCGGGGCCGACCGCTATGTAAAGCGTGCGGAAAAGCATGCGGCCATAGGTGAATACTACGATGCCGCAGCTATGTACAAACAAGCCTACCAGAAAACCCCTGCCAAGGAAAGGGAGAAACGGGGGCTTATGGCACGCAGCATGGCGTACTGCTACTCCAAGACAAACCAGGCCCCAAAAGCACAGGCCGCCCTGCGCAACACTGTGAGATACGGGCAAGACCGCCCCGAAGACCACGCCGAACTGGCAAGGCAACTGCTCAAGACTGGCAGCTACAAGGAGGCCGCAAAGGAGTTCGCAACAGCCCTTGACAGTATGCCGCAAGACCGCCTGGCACTATCCGGGCTGGTGTCTGCCGACAGCGCACAGCTCTGGAAAGAAACCGGGTCTCGGTACACAGTGAAGAAGATGGAGGTGTTCAACTCACGCCGTGCCGACTACTGCCCGATGCTGTTCGGAGACAACTACAATGCGCTGTATTTCACTTCCACGCGCAACGAAGCTATGGGAGACGGCAGAAGTGGCATAACCGGCACAAAGCCCGGAGACATATTCGTCTCGGAAAAGGACGAGAAAGGCAAGTGGGGCAAACCGAAACCGGCCGGCGGGGATGTTAATTCCGAATATGACGAGGGGGCCTGCTCTTTCTCGTCAGACCAAAAGAAAATGTACCTAGCCCTTTGCTCGTCAGACCCGTCTTACCCTCGCTACGCAAAGGTTGTGGCTTCCGCCCGTGCCGATGCGTCATGGGGTAAACCGTCTGAAATAACCATATCACGCGACACACTCTCCGCCTACGCCCACCCGGCCGAATCGCCGGATGGTGCCTGGCTGTACTTCGTTTCCGACATGCCAGGGGGGAAAGGCGGATACGACATTTGGAGGGCGAGGATAACCAAGGACGGACTCGGGGGAGCTGAAAACATCGGCGAACCCGTCAACACCCCGGGCAACGAGCTTTTTCCAACATTCAGGACAAACGGAGACCTTTATTTCTCTTCTGACGGACACATCGGCATGGGTGGCCTTGACATATACATAGCAAAGGCCGAAGCCGGCGGATACCGAATTGAACACCCGGGCTACCCGCTCAACTCGCAGGGGGACGACTTCGGAATGACTTTCGAGGGGCCGCACAACCGGGGATTCTTCTCTTCAAACCGCAACGATGCCCACGGCTGGGACCATATCTATTCGTTTGAAAACCCCGAAATAGTGCAGACCGTCAAGGGCTGGGTGTATGAAGCCGACGGCTACGAGCTGCCGGCGGCGGAGGTGCATTTCATCGGCAGCGACGGCACCAACGAAAAAGTGGGGGTGCGTGGAGACGGATCGTTCGTAAAGGTGGTAAAGCCGGGGGTCGACTACATAATGATGGCTTCATGCAAAGGTTTCCTCAACCACCAGGAGCAACTATCCGTAAAGCCTACCGAAGAGTCGGAGGAAACCGTCTTGCAATTCCCCCTCGCCTCCATATCCGCACCGGTGCTTATAGACAACATCTTCTACGACTTTGACAAGGCCACACTACGGGCCGAGTCGGCGCAGGCGCTTGACAAGCTCGTGGTACTGCTCAACGAAAACCCCCACGTAACGATAGAACTGAGTTCTCACTGCGACTACAAGGGTACTGCCGGTTACAACAAGCGGCTATCACAGCGCAGGGCGGAAAGCGTGGTGTCGTACCTCACCTCACACGGCATAGCCCAGGACCGTCTCACCCCGGCCGGCTACGGCAAGGAAAAGCCAAAGACAATAAAGAAAAAACTCACGGAAAGGTATCCATGGCTGAAAGAGGGGGACGTGCTTACGGAGGAGTTTATCAAGGGTAAGGGGGAAAAGGAAAGGGAGATTTGCAACCAACTAAACCGCCGCACCGAGTTCAAGGTGCTGCGCACCACGTATGGCATGTTCGACGGGAAAGGGAAACTGAAAGAACAGCCCAAACCTGCGGGCAGGGAGGAAGCTCCCGAAGGGGAAGAACTATACTTTGAATTCTAAGCGGCCTCCAATGCGGCCTTTCTGTGGCATTGGAGGTGTCAGCAGGTTTCTCACCCCTCTCCTCCCACAGCCATGACACGCCCTATGGCGTTGGCCTCTTCATACACACCTGCTTGTTTCCCTTGCCTTTCAAAATCGTTGAGCAACCTTGACAGCGCACGCCCGAGGGCATAGGCCAGGTTCACCGGCACGGCATTTCCTATCTGTTTGTACTTTTCCGTGAGGTTGCCCGCAAAGGCCCAATCGTCAGGAAAGGTTTGGACACGGGCATATTCGCGCACGGTGAGCGGACGTGTCTCCAACGGATGGCAGCGCTCCGTCTGCTTCTGTGCCGGCGCGCAGGTGAGCGTCAATGACGGCTCGTCCAACGCCAAACGCCGCGCCATGCCGGTTTTGCCGCCACCGAGATGGAAACTTCCGCCCATGTAATCTTTTTGCACATCCAAAGGCAGGTCCCGCCAGTCCCCACCCTCCGGCACCATTTCCATCACCCTGCGCTTCTTTTCGGGGTAGCCTTGCCCCTCAGAGTGCGGCACATCGCAGCCGTACAGGTCTCCCTTGAAGAACGCGTCCCTCAAGGTCATAATCCGTCTGTACGGATCCGGCCAACGAAACTCCACCCTTTGGGCTATGTCGTTACGGATGGCAACGAGTATCAACCGCTCCTGTTTTTGAGGCACTTGGTACATGATGGCTTTCAACACACGCGGCTCCACGAGCGTGTAGCCCAATTCAGCGATGGCGTTTCGGATGACTGACAAAGTGTTCCCTCCGTCATGCGAGAGTAGGCCGCGCACATTCTCGCTCACGAAAACCTTAGGCTGAGTCTCTCGGACTGCACGTGCCAGCTCAAAAAACAGCGTGCCTCGCGTATCGTCCAGCCCTCCTTTCTTACCGGCGTAGGAAAAAGCCTGGCATGGGAAGCCGCCCGTAAGCAAGTCCACCTTGCCACGCAAAGGGGTGAAAGCCACCCGGTGCACGTCTCCTTGCAACACGTTCCATCCCGGGCGGTTCAACAGCAAAGTTTGGCACGCAGCCTTGTCCATTTCGTTCAACAGCACGTGCTTGAAACCCGCCTTTTCCATACCAAGGGCCATGCCGCCCGCCCCGGCAAAGAGTTCCACCGATGTGTAATCCCTCAAAGGCTTGGCCTCCATCTCATCGTCCCAGCGGCTTTCAACCATTTTCTGCACCTTGGGTTCGTCCGCCAAGTCTTCCATTTTAAGATAGTCGTTACCCTTTCCGTCTGTGTGGAATATGTATTTACCGCTTTCTTTCCATGACTTCAGAGTGTGGCGAGACACGCCCATCAGATCGGCGAAGTTGTTGGCTGATATGGTGTTTGTCATAGTTTCCTGGTCAAGCATTTGCAAATCCCTCATAAGAATGGAAAGCCAAAAGGTGGTTCGGCCTGAAAGCTAATTCCTACAAGACACCACTCAAAATAAGATATGCCCATCGGATAACCTTTTGTTTACTGCAAAGTTACACATTCGTGTGCTATGCGCCCCAAGCATATAGTTATCCTATGTTGCGCCAAGCCGGTAGGAATGCATATTGGGCTATATGTTTGGAGGGAGAGTTGAAATATGACAACTGCGGCGGCTTGCAATCGGGAAATAATACATACCTTTGCACTCCGGTGTGGAAGCACCGCAATGGAAAACAGGCAAACTACAAAAACAGCATAGCAATGAAAAGGACTTACCAGCCCCACAACCGCCGCCGAGTAAACAAGCACGGCTTCCGCGAGAGAATGGCCACGAAAGACGGCCGCAAGGTGCTTTCCGCACGCCGCGCAAAAGGCCGCAAGAAGCTCACCGTGAGCGACGAGCGCCACGGCAAGAACTAAGCGGAAGACCGCAAGCCGCCGGTTAACGCCGGCCATGGCATCAAAAACGCGTATGCCGCAGCCCCACAGGGCTGCGGCATACGCGTTTTTGCACAACATCAATAGGCCATCAGCTTGGTTATTCCCCCATAGTGGTCTATGCGGCGGTCACGCAAGAAAGGCCACCAGCGGCGCACATCCTCGCTGCGCCCCATATCCACTTCCACCACGTTTGAAGTTTCATCCTCCCCGGCCCTCCACAGCAGTTCACCCTGGGGGCCGGCCACGAACGACCCTCCCCAAAAAGTTATGCCGCCGGTTCGGCCGCTCGGGTCAGGTTCCCACCCCACCCGGTTGACTGCCACCACGGGCAGTCCGTTTGCCACGGCGTGGCCGCGCTGCACCACTATCCAGGCTTCCTTCTGCCTCGCCTTTTCCTCAGGGCTGTCGCTTCCCTCATAGCCTATGGCCGTGGGGTAGACCAGCATCTCAGCCCCCTGCAAGGCCATCAGCCTGGCTGCTTCCGGGTACCACTGGTCCCAACACACCAAGACCCCTATCCTACCGAGCGAGGTGTCCACCGGGCGGAAGCCGAGGTCTCCCGGCGCGAAGTAGAACTTCTCATAGTACGCGGGGTCGTCTGGTATGTGCATCTTCCGGTATTTGCCGGCAATGGAGCCGTCCGTGTCAAAAACAACGGCGGTGTTGTGGTACAGCCCCGGCGCACGGCGTTCAAAAAGGGAGGTTACAAGCACCACCCCGGCCTTGGCCGCGAGCCGCGAGTAGAATTCCGTGGACGGCCCGGGTATGGGCTCGGCCAGGTCGAAGTTGGCCACATCCTCCACCTGGCAGAAATACCTCGTGTTGTGCAACTCTTGCAGCACCACCATCTGCGCGCCACGCCCGGCCAGCGATTCAACCCCCCCGGCTAAACGCGCCATGTTGGCAGCTGTGTCTTCCGTATTGGCCTGCTGCCATATCCCCACTTTTATACTCTTTGCCATATCTCCTACACTTTGTTTATTTCCACCCCCTCGGGGTATTGCATTGAAAGGCAGTGGAGCGAGCCGTGCTGCCTTACAGCCACCGTTGCGTCTATGCTGCCCACCTCCCTGCCGGGAAAGGCGGAGGCCACTGCTTCAAGCGCCAGCCTGTCTTTCTGCGGCTGGCCGTACGAAGGCACCATCACCGCCCCGTTCAACACCAAGAAGTTTGCATACGTGGCCGGGAGCCTTTCCCCCCGCCACACCACAGGGTCGGGCGAGGGCAGCGGCACAAGCCTATACCTTTCCCCTCCAACAGTGCGCAGGGAGTGCAGCTCCTCTTCCATAGCGGCGAGCGAGCGGTCTTGCCCCCCCCCGTCTCCGAGCGGCGCCATATATAATAAGGTGTTGCCGGGGGCTGTCCTCACGAGGGTGTCTATATGCCCGTCTGTGTCGTCCCCGTCCAAGAGCCCGTTCTCTATCCACACCACCCTTCCGGCCCTTAGCCTGCGGAGCAGTTCCTTTTCTATTCCGTCCCGTCCCATCGGTTGGTTGCGGTTAGGGGCCAGCAGGCAGTTAGCCGTGGTGAACACGGTGCCGCAGCCGTCAGACTCTATGGAGCCTCCCTCCAACACGAAATCGCCATTGTCCTCCATTGTGCAACCGCCTAACACACCGCCCTCGAAGAGCCTTCGCCCCACGAGGTTGTCCTTTGCCGAGGGAAACTTCCCCCCCCAGCCGTTGAACTTGAAATCAAGCAGCAGCGGCGCCCCCCCGTTGTCTGACAGCAGCGTAAGCGGAGCATGGTCCCTTGCCCAAGTGTCGTCCGTGTCGCATTCGGCCACCACCACCCGTGCGGCAAGCCCGGCGGGGAGTGTCTTTTCCAAGGCCGGCCACACCTCGGCAGGTTCCCGGGCCGCGATCACGACCTTGGAACTTCGCGCTATGAACGCCGCCATCCGGGCCATGGCTTCCCCTATCTCTGCCAGGCACCCGGCCCAGTCTGTGTCCTTGTGCGGCCAGGTGAGCTGCACAGCGGCTTGCCGGTGCCATTCCGGCGGCAGGTAGTATCCCATATCCTTTTCTTTTGACAATCGCGAAGTTATCAAATTAGTGCGGCAACAGGGGTTTCGCGCCACTCCCTATTTTGTAATTTTGCGACAAATCACTGCGCAGTCCATGTTGGAATTCAAGGATGTAAAGGTGGAATACCGAGGTGGCACCGCCGGCCCCGTCTCTTTTTGCATAGAAGACGGCGGCCGCTGCTGTGTGTTGTCCCCCGGTGGCGGAACCAATACGGGGCTGCTGTTGGCGGCCCTGGGGCTGTCGCGCGTAACCGGCGGCTATGCCAGCATAGACGGGGAAGTGGTGGACGGGCGGTCAGCCCCGTACCTGCGCCGAATATCGGCTTACGCCCCGCAAGACTTAAGCCTGCCGTTCGCCAACCTCTCGGAATTGGCAAAGGCGTTGGCCGCAACAGCCCCGCACAAGGAAAGGAAACATGCCGGACAGAGGATAAGGCGCGCCTGGGAGACCGCCGGGATAGGCGGCACACACCATGCAGACCCGCTTGAAACCCTTACGGGGGAAACACTGCGGATGGCCACCGTACTCGCAGCCACGGCCCTGCGCCGCAGGGTGGTGGTGCTTGACATGCCACTGGCCGGCCTGGGGGAAGAAAGCAAGAAAGCCGTAGCCGCCGCCATACGGGAAGCCGCTGAAGCCGGGGCTGCCGTGCTGTCATCCGCCACGGAGGAGGAAGACGCCGCGCTGCTGGGCGGGATAATCCGCTTGGGCTGGCAAATCCAAGAACACACATAAACGGAGATGGAAATAACATTCACCACGGTATTGTCGCTTATAGCCTTGTTGGCCCTGCCGATATGGGCCATGGCGCACTACGGAGCTTCCGTGGCCGGGCGGCTGACGCACGCGCTGTCAAAATGGGCGGCTGCCACCCTCGCCACCGGCGCGGCTGCCTACTACGCCGTCAAATGGGACAACGCAGCAGCCACTGCGGCCATAGCGGCGCTCGCCGCCCTGCTCCCCGCTGCTTACACCGCTGCGAGATCCGGATACGGACTGCGCCGCTCCATGTCATGGGTGTACCCGGGACTACTCGCCGCAACCGCGCCCGTGGCGGTGGTTGCCGCAGGAGCCCTTTTCGGCTTCCACCGGGCCTTGGAAGCGAGGGTGCTCCTCCCACTCATGGGCATACTCTGCGCAGCCACGGCAGCCACGGCCCACAAGGCGTTGCGCATGTACCGCTCCGGAGTGCGCCTGCACCACCAATACGGCACATACTTGTTGGGCAACGGCGCCACGCCAGGACGCGCCGAGGGGCATTATACCAAGAGGGCGGTGGAAGCTGCAGCCGGCCCGGTGCTGTCGCGGTTGGCTGCGACGGCGGCAGGGGCCGCACCCATGGTGGTGTGGACCGTGGCCATGTCGGGCGGAGGGGCGGCGGAAGCCGTGGCGGCGGAACTAATAGTGGCGGCTGGGATGCTGTGCAGCGCCACGCTGTTCCCCGTGGCAGCCATATACATAATGAGGAAAACGGAGGGCGTACACACCGAAGGCACAGCCGCGAAAGGCGCGAAAGGCGGCACGGACAACAAAAATACGGACATAAAAGACTAACTTTGCAACCCAAACACATACCAAAAGCGTGAAAATACAAGACGTTATAAGCGCCCTTGACCAATTCGCGCCTCTGCCTTTGCAGGAAGGATTCGACAATGCCGGCCTGCAAATCGGACTAACGGAGGCGGAAGTATCAGGGGCCTTGCTGTGTATAGACGTAACAGAGGAAACCATAGCCGAAGCCAAGCGCAGGGGGCTCAACCTCATTGTCTCACACCACCCGCTGCTGTTCCATCCGCTAAGGAGCATCACCGGGGCCGACCACGTGCAGCGCATAGCCATGCAAGCCGTAAGGGAGGGGGTGGCCGTGTGTTCGTGGCACACCAACATCGACTGCGCACGCGGCGGGGTCAACTTCAAGATGGCCGAGAAACTTGGGTTGGAAAACGTCCGCTTCATAGGCGGGCTGAAACAATGCGGAGAGGTGCAGGGAGCGCCAGGCGTGGTGGGCGAGTTCGCCGGGCCCATGGGGCAGGAAGCCTTCGTGGCCCTGCTGAAAAAGGCCTTCGGCGCAGCCGTTGTCCAGACCAACGCCCTCACCGGCCGCACAGTAAAGAGCGTGGCCCTGTGCGGCGGCTCGGGAGGGTTCATGCTCGGCCCCGCAGCCGAAGCGGGGGCGGACGCCTTCGTCACCGGCGAACTGCACTACCACGAGTTCTTCGGCCGGGACGGGCAGATTCTAATAGCCGCCATAGGCCACTACGAGAGCGAACGGCACACCACCGAGATATTCAGGGACATAATAACCGCAGCCTGCCCCGGGCTGGAATGCCACACCATGGAAACCAACCCCGTGGTATACCACACATAGGCCCGGGCTCACAAACAAGATTGATCACCATAAAACATAAAGGAACAACATGGCAAAGAAAGACCTCACAGAAGTGCCGGTCGAGGAGAAGCTCAAAGCCCTCTACCAACTGCAAGCAACACTCTCGGCCATAGACGAGAAAAAGGCCATAAGGGGAGAGCTGCCCCTGGAAGTGCAAGACCTCGAAGACGAGATAGCCGGCCTTGACATAAGGATAGAAAAGATAGAGACCGACATAAGGGAGCTCAACGAGGCCGTGACGGCCCGGAAAGCGGACATAAACGAAGCCAAGGCCAGCGTGCAACGCTACGAGCAGCAGCTCGCCGAGGTCAAGAACAACCGCGAATACGACGCCCTTAGCAAGCAGATCGAGTTCCAAAACTTGGAGATAGACCTCTGCAACAAGAAGATAGGCGAGGCGCAAATCAAGGTGGAGGAGCGCAAGCGCGACCTGGCAGATGCCAAGGAAGTGATAGCCGACAGGCACGCAGCCCTGGCCGACAAGAAGAGCGAGCTGGACGACATCATACAGGAAACCAAGGAAGAGGAAGACAAGCTCAAGGGCAAGGCCAAGGAATTGGAGAAGAAAATAGAGGACAGGCTGCTCGACAGCTTCAAGAAGATACGCAAGAACACCCGCAACGGCCTGGGGATAGTCTACATACAGAGGGACGCCTGCGGCGGCTGCTTCAACAAGGTGCCGCCACAGAGGCAGCTCGACATCAAGATGCACAACAAGATAATACCCTGCGAATACTGCGGGCGCATACTCATAGACCCCGAGCTGGCCGGCGTGAAGACGGCCGCAGCCGTGGAGGAGAAGCCCAAGCGAAAGAGGGCCGTGAAAACCAAGGCCGCAAGCGGGGAGGCGGAATAGGCCATGGCGGTGATTTCAAGACTGATGGCAGCAGCCCTCGCGGCCGCGCCGGCACTGTCGTGGGCCGCCGTGGCGGCAGACTCCGCACAAAGGCTCTTCACCACCGAGAAAGGCGCCATACCCTACCGCATACCCGCCATAGCCACCTGCAAAGACGGCACCATGGTGGCCGTGGCCGACTACCGCTACTGCGGCGGCGACATAGGCGGCGGGGCCGTGGACCTGCACTACCGCCTAAGCAGGGACAACGGCCGCACATGGGGCGTGGAGATGAAACTCGCCGACGGCCACGGCGACGAAGCCGACACCGGGTGGAGCTACGCCCTGGGCGACTGCGCCATAGTGGCCGACCGCACATCGCCGGAAGTGCTCGTGATATGCGTGGGCGGAAAAAGCCCTTACTGGAGCAGCACACGCGAAAACCCCAACCGCACGGCACGCTTCCGCAGCCACGACAACGGCAAGACCTGGGACAAGGGCGAGGAGATAACCGAACAGATATACGGGCTGCTCGACCAAAGGGCGGAAGGCCCCATAAAGGGGCTTTTCATGGGTTCCGGCAAGATACACCAGAGCCGGTACGTGCGCACGGGCAAGTATTACCGCCTGTACGCCGCGCTGTGCACACGCTCGGGCAACTTCGTGGTATACAGCGACGACTTCGGGCAAAACTGGAAACTGCTCGGCCTGCCAAACACCTCGCCCTGCCCGGACGGCGACGAACCCAAGTGCGAGGAACTGCCGGACGGCAGCGTGGTGCTGAGCTCGCGGGCCAACGGCCGGCTCTTCAACGTCTTCACCTACACCGACGCCGCAGCCGGCAAAGGCTGGTGGGACAAGAGGGCAGCAGCCGGAGCCTTCGCCGGGATACAAAACGCATGCAACGGGGAAATCCTCATACTGCCGGCCAAGCGCAAGGCAGACGGAAAGAAGACATACGTGGCGCTGCAAAGCGTGCCGTTCGGCCCGGGGCGCAACAACGTTGGCTTCTACTACCGAGAGATACCCGCGCACCACATAGGCGCGGCGGAGCTGGCCGGCGGCTGGGAGAGGGGAATGCAGGTGAGCTCGCAGGAATCCGCCTACTCCACCATGGCCGTGCAACCTGACGGCAAGATAGCCTTCCTGTGGGAGGAAGGCCCCACGTGGTACAACATAGACTACCGGGCCATAAGCCTTGAAGAGGCCACGCTCGGCAAGTACAAGGCGGCAAAATAAAAGCGCAAAAGCCCGCAAACAAAAGCGGCGGGCCCCCCAAAATTGGGCGGGCGCCCGCTTTTATCATCACCACCCCCCCCGCGCCGGACACAACC
>R18__coassemble_1554_pt1 | contig 25039 bp, 23 predicted proteins | sample R18__metabat2_low_PE_037 | metagenome-assembled genome bin R18
GACGGTTAAACCCGAATCTCCACGCTATCCGTCATGTTGAGCGCAGCGAAACATCCCACCGCGTGCGGGGATTCTTCGCTGCGCTCAGAATGACGCGTGGAGTGTATGTGATTCTCCTGCCGTTTCCGGTGTTTAAGCCAGTATAGCCCCACACTCCGTCATGTTGAGCGTAGCGAAACATCTCGCCGCGTTGCGTGGATTCTTCGCTGCGCTCAGAATGACGCGTGGCGTTGGATTCTATTCGTGAAAGTATAGTAACACCGGCACCGCCGGAGCGGCCAAGCCCCGTCTCTACAGCTCCGCCGTCTTGCTAAAGGAAAGGCCGTAGCTTCCCTCCCCGTCTTCCATGCTTCCCACCAACTTGTCGGGGGCGGACTCATAGGGGCCTTCCCCGTCGGGAGTGTAAAGCTTGATGTATATACTCTTCTCGCTCCCGTCCGCATTATTGGTGTAAAAGCTGGAAATTTCTATTTGGGCGTACCTGTTGTAACCGCCTTTCAACATAAGGGTTTGGCCGTTGTCAGTTACCAATGAGCCGTAAAAGATGCTTTCCAGGAAGCTTTCTGCCACACTCGGGCTGATTTCCAGGGTAGCCAAGCCCAGCCCCTCTATCTCCCCACGGTATACCCCGGTCCAAGCAAACTCTGCATCTTGCTGTACTTCGGAGGTTTCAGACATTGTGGAACTTGGATCGGAGGTGGAGACCTCTTGTTTATTGCCGCAGCTTGCCAAGGTTATGGCCAGCAGACAGCACGCCGTGGTTGCAAATACCTTTTTCATATTACTTATTCTTCTTCCCCTATGCCGTTTCCCATCTTCTCCATCATACCTTGCAGCATGCTTTCGGGCATCTCGCTTATCAGGGCGAAGATGGCAAAAGCCTTTTCGGGGTATTTCTCCGAGAATTGGGATTCGCTGATTTCCTTGCCGTCTTCGTCATAGAACTTGTCCGTGTTGGTCTTTTCCATGCGTTCCAAGGCCTTTTGCCCGTTGTCGTGGTTTATGACGATGCCGGCCGGCTCGCCGTTTTCCCATAGGAAGTAGCCCGTCTTGCCGTCTTCCGTTACCGACTTGCCCGTGAACGGCTTGCCCTGGTACATGGCCTTGTCCGTACCCGATAGTTCCGATATCTTCACCTCGCCGCTGTTGCAACCGGCCAATGTCATGCAGCCCGTACACACTATGGCTGCCAATAGTTTTTTCATTGTTGTTGGGTTTTAAGTGTTGTTTTGTTCAGTTTGTCCCCGAGAGCGAGAAGTCGTCCCAGCCCACCAGGGGAATCGCTATCCCGAATATTCCGAAGGCCGCCGTGGTGCCTTGCGGATGGATGTCGTTCACAATGCTCGCCGTGGCCCAGAACCAGTGTTTCTCCACGTAGATGTCGTTGTGCCGGTCGAAAGACTCGATGATGCCCTTGTCAGCCGCGCCCGTCATCATGAATAGGCTTGCCAAGGCTTCGCCGTCGTCCCCGCCGAGCAACCCCGCTATGCCGGACACGTTGTCGTTGGTGGAGTCAACCACCCCCTCGTACACGGCCCGGGCCATCTCGTTGTCGTCCGGTATGGTGGAGTGTGCCAGCCACAGGGTACCTATGAGCAGGATCAGCGGTATGGCGGAGCCTATTATGTCCGCCACGTCGTACGCAGCGTTGAACACTTTCTCGGCGGTGCTTTCTTCTGTTTCCTCCGTTTGTATATTTCCACCCGATGTTTGGGTGGGCACCATGGCCATGTCTTCCTTGTCCATCCATTGGCCGCAGTGCTTGCATTTCAGGGCTTTTGCGTTTATGCTCCCGCCGCAGTAGGGGCAGGCCTTTTGATCCGTGTCCATTCCTCTTTGTTTTTATATTCCGGTGAAGCCTTTTCTCATCATCTGCCAGTGCAAGGCCAATGCAACGAAGCCGGCGACCAAGGCCGCGCCCCAGCCCGACAGTTCCAGCCCGAGGGCTCCCCAGAGCAGCACCATGCCTATGGCGTACAGCACGCGTAGGAACCTCACCTGCAGCAGCACCACGGCTATTACGAAGACAATGGCTGTTTCCCACCACTCCATGTCGCCGCCGAAGCCCGCTATGATACAGAACATTATTAACTCGCAGTAGAGTACGCAGCCGGCCGACTTGTCGTCCTCCCGCTCCTGCATCTCGTCCAATACGGCTTGCATCTCCGCTCCGCCGCGGTCTACGTATACCGTTTGCGGCTCGGCCTGTTTCGCGGTGTCTTTTTCCTCATGTGCGGGTATGGCCCCTTTACAAGCCTTGCACTTCACGGCTTTTGCGTTTACCCACTCACCGCAGTGCGGGCATTGCCTTTGCAGCCATTCGCCGCAGTGTTTGCACTTGCGTGCCTGTGGCATTATGGCCTCGCCGCAGTAGGGGCAGGCCTTTTGGTTCGTGTCCATTCCTTTTTGTTTTTATATTCCGGTGAAGCCCTTGCGAATCATCTGTATGGGACTCTTCGGCCGCTCCGGCGGCACTGATGTTTAAACCGCCCACGACCAACATCTCACGTGTGTTGTAGAGACGCGGCTTGCCGCGTCTTCCCAAACCGCCTTGTGATAAGACGGGGCAAGCCCCGTCTCTACAGCTCCGCCTTATACATTATAATGCAGCACTTGTAGTATTGGCGTTTAAACCAGAATTGCCGCATCTCGTCATGTTGAGCGCAGCGAAACATCTCGCCGCGTGCAGTGATTCTTCGCTGCGCTCAGAATGACGCGTGGCGTTGGATTCTATCCGTGAAAGTATCGTAACACCGGCGGCGCCGGGGCGGCCGAGCCTTATTGCCGGATCGCAGGTGTCCCGCCTGCCCCACAAAGTTCCCTCCTTGCCGTGTAATCTATGGTATGCAGGAGGGACACCTACGATCCCAAGGCCGAGCTGCGTCTCTACGGTTCAATAGGATAATGAGGCCACGCCGATGACCATAGCCAATATGTACACCACCCAGCCTGCCACTGCTATCCACAGGCCTATGAGACTCCATCCCTTGGCTTCTTTCGATGCCTTTTCTGCCCCGGCGTAGTCGCCGGCGTGATAGAGCGATTCCACTTTCGTGGCCTTTATTATGGCCACTATGCCGGTGGGTAGGCAGCAGAGCAGCGTGGTGATGATGGCCAAGGCCAAGTGTTTGTCCGGCATTTGGGGCTTGTTTTCCATTCTTCCTTTTTGTTTTTCGGGGCTGCGCCCTCCCCTTGTTTTTGAGTCCGTGGCGGAGTCGGCCTGCGGCGCATTCAGGCCGTCTCCCATTCCTTTTCTGCGGCCAAAATTATGAAAAAGGTACAATTGCGCTTTTTTTTTTTTTTTTTCGTAATTCGGTCGTTTTTCCGTGCAAAAAGGCCGTCTTTCGGCCTTTCCTGGCCTTTTCCCAGGCCGCCGGGGTGGAGGTGGCGGACTGTTTGAGCCATTCGCTTCCGGGTTGGACAGGATGGGGAGAAGCCCCTGCCGCCGTCCTTGCCTTGCGGTACCAAGCCGTGGTACCAATAATACCAAGCCGTGGTACTGTTTGTACCAAGCCGTGGTACTATCGGTACCAAGCCGTGGTATTCGGGTGGCGCACCCCGTTTGCGCCCCCCGGTACGCGAAAGCGCCGCGGCATACCCTTGCGGGACGCCGCGGCGCCTATGTTAGAGACCCGTGCGGATGTTTACCCTCCGCCCACGGGTCTTTGCATGTGCCACATCGGGTGCCCTCCCCAGCGGGCCTCTCCTACGGTTGTGAACCCCGCCCGTGTGTAAAGGGCCATGGCCCCGGGGTTCCCCTTGTCCACGAGCAGCCCCGTGGCGGGCAGTCCGAGTGCTGCGCATCGGCGGGCGGTGGCGTGCAGCAGTGCGGTGGCTATGCCCCGGTGGCGGTGGTTTTCGTCCACGGCCAGGCTGTCTATGTATAGTTCGCCCGGGCCGGTCTCGTCTGCCATGGCCGAGAAGTCGCGCCCGAATCGTTCCAGGGCTTCCTCCACGAAGGCCCTCCTGAGGGTGTGCAGGGCGGCCCCGTCGTAGCTCACGGCTATGCCGGCCACTCCGCAGCCAGGCACGGAGGCCACTATGGTGTTGAGGTGGCTGTACTGGCTGTCGTCCCGCTCCACAAGGCTTTGCAGCATGTCTTGGAAATCGGCCAGCGTTCGCCCCGGCCCGGCGAAGTGCAGGCAGCAGTCGGCCCCCATGGCGAGGGTTATCAGCCGTGCTATGGCCGGCGCTTCGCTCCTTTGTGCCGGCCTTATCGCCGGTCCCGCGGTCAGTGGCATACGGAGGGTTGCAGCGGTTGGTGTTCGGGCCGTAGCAGGTCGTTGACGGTCTTCACGGGGTTGAAGGTGGACAGGGGCGCTTCCACGAACACGGTGTTCCACCGGCTCATGGCCCCGTTCCACAGCCCGGGCAGCTCCAAGGCTTTCAGTTCGCGGCCGTCCTTGCTCTTGTTGCTCACGAAGCCGGTGGCCGGGTCTACGTACCGCGCCAGGTCGAAGGGCCGTCCGCGGTGGTCTTTCGTGGCGCAGACTATGTCTACGGGGTTGAAGTGTGTGCCGCTGCGGAACATGGCTTCGTGGTCAGGGTTGGCCATGTCTATCTGTGTGGACTCGAGTATTTGCAGGCTCGTGGAGCCGTCTTTCTCCCTTACCACGAAGGGGCCGCCGCCGGGTTCGCCGGTGTTGCGCACCATGGCGCAGACGCGTAGCGGGCGGTTGAGCTTCTCTTTGAGGTATATGGCAAGGTCTGTGTCTTCCATGTGCTTGATATCCGGGCGGCGGCAGTGCAGGCTGCGCTGCACGAAGCGGATGATCTCCTCCATGTCGGCGTGTGTGTGGCGTCCGCTTTCGAGCTTGTCCATGTAGGCGAATATGCGCCTTTGCAGGCTCACGGCCATGCCGGCCAGGGTCTCCTTCCACAGGGCGGTGTCGCCTTTCAGGCGGTCAGGCACCACGTTGTCTATGTTTTTCACGAAGACGATGTCCGCGCCCAGGTCGCCCAGGTTGCCTATCAGTGCGCCGTGGCCGCCCGGGCGGAATAGCAGCGAGCCGTCGGCGTTGCGGAACGCCGTGCCGTCCGGGTTGGCCGCCACGGTGTCGGTCTCGGGCTTCTGTTCGGAGAATGTTACGTCGAACTCCACCCCGTACACCTCCTCGTACCTTGGTTTCACCTGCTCCACCTTTTGGCGGAAGAACCCCATGTGGCTGTGCGACACTGTGAAGTGGACCCGCGCCTTTCCGCCCGATGCTGCGTACATGGCCGCTTCGGCCAGGTGTTCCTCCATTGCGGTGCGTGGCCCTTCCGGGTATTCGTGGAAGAGTATGAGCCCCTTTGGCAGGGAGCCGTAGCCCAGTCCGCCGTCTTCCACGAGGTTGAGGGCTATCTCCTTGTAGCGCCCCTCGGCCAGCAGCTCGCGCAGCCTTTTTCCCTGGCGGCTGCGTCCCGCCTTGCAGAGCTCTTCGCGGAAGGCGAAGCCGCGTATCCCCCCGAAGAAAGCCTTTTCGGCGGCTGTGCGCGGCTCGGCGTAGGCGGCCCCGGCGAATGAGTAAACGTCTTTGAACATGCGGCTGGCGGCCCCGCTGGCCGGCACGAACTTCACTATGTCGCGCCCCCCGGCCTTGTATTCGCCCCACACGCGCCGGTACCCGGCGGCCTCTTCGGCTCCGGGGGCTTCTATGCCGGCTCCCACGGTGGCGGCGGCCTCTATGTCAAGGTAGGGGAATCCGCGCGATATCTGCGCCAACTGGGCGTCTACCTGCGAGGGAGATACGCCGCGGGCGGCCATACTGTCCAAGTCTTTCTGGGAATAGTCCATATCTTAGGTTGTTAGGTTGCAACCGCAAATTTAGGACATTGCGGCAAATATCCCGCCCGCCCGGCCACGGGCGCGGTTGCCGGCTTTGGGCTTATTGCTACCTTTGTCTTTGCAAACAAGGTATGGATATGGCAGACAAGATAGTTTTCACGGAGGCCGAAAGGGCCGAGGCCCTGAGGTTGGAGGGGTTGCTGGCGGCCCCGGCGGGCCCGCTGTCGGCCGGTGATATGGAGATGGTGCGCGCCGAGGTGGCCGCAGCTTTGGACAACGGGCTTGTGGAGAGGGACTCCTTCGGTCTAAACCCTGTGGTGGCGGCCATGCAGACGGCGGCCATAGGCTTGGAGGAGACCGGCCTGGGCCGCGACGGGGTGGCGGCGGCGCTGCTCTACCCCTGCGCTCTGTGCGACACCGCCGCCCTGGCCCGCATTGAGTCAAAGGCGGGCCAGGGGGTGGCGGGCATACTGAAAGGGCTTGTGAGGGTGCGCGAGCTGTACAAGAAAAGCCCGGCCGTGGAGAGCGAGAACTTCCGCAACCTGCTGCTTTCTTTCGCCGAGGACATGAGGGTGATACTCATAATGATAGCCGACAGGGTGAACATTATGAGGCAGATACGCGACTGCGCAGACGCGGCCGCACGCACGGAGGTGAGCCAGGAGGCATCGTACCTCTACGCCCCCCTGGCCCACAAGTTGGGCCTGTACAAGCTCAAGAGCGAGTTGGAAGACCTCAGCCTGAAATACATGGAGGGCGAGGCCTACTATATGATAAAGGGCAAGCTCAACGAGACAAAGCGCTCGCGCGACGAGTACATAGAACGCTTCATAGCCCCCATAAGGGCCAAGATAGAAGCCGCCGGGCTGAAGTTCCACATGAAGGGCCGCACCAAGAGCATACACTCCATATGGCAGAAGATGAAGAAGCAGAAATGCCCCTTTGAAGGCATATACGACCTCTTCGCCATAAGGGTGATATTGGAGTCCGAACCGGAACGGGAGAAGATGGAGTGCTGGCAGGTGTACTCCATCGTTACGGACATGTACCAGCCCAACCCCAAGCGGCTGCGCGACTGGCTGTCGGTGCCCAAGTCGAACGGCTACGAGAGCCTGCACATAACCGTGCTTGGCCCGGAAAACAAGTGGGTGGAGGTGCAGATAAGGACGGAGCGGATGGACAACGTGGCCGAGAGGGGACTGGCCGCCCACTGGCGCTACAAGGGGGTGGGCGGACAGGCCGGCATAGACGAGTGGCTGGCCAACATGAGGGCCGCACTGGAAGCCGGCGACGGCATGCAGGTGATGGACCAGTTCCGCTTGGACCTGTACGAAGAGGAGGTCTTTGTATTCACGCCGAAGGGAGACCTGATAAAGTTCCCGAAAGGGGCCACGATACTCGACTTCGCCTACCACATACACTCAAAGGTGGGAAACACCTGCGTGGGCGGCAAGGTGAACGGGCGCAACGTGCCGATAAGGCAGCAGCTCAACTCCGGCGACACCGTGGAAATACTTACGCAGGGGGCCCAGAAGCCCAAGGCCGACTGGCTGAACGTGGCCAAGACGGCCAGGGCGAAGTCCAAGATAAGGCTGGCCCTGAAAGAGACGCAGCAGAAAGAGGGCTTGATGGCCCGCGAACTGTTGGAACGCAGGTTTAAGAACCGTAAAATAGACCCCGAGGAGAGCCTGCTGCAGCAGTTGATAAGCAAGATGGGCTTCAAGGAGAACTCCGAGTTCTACCGCGGCATAGCCGAGGAGCGCATAGACGTGAACGATGTGATAGAGCGCTATGCCGCCCTGCGCGACAGGGTGCAGCAGCCCCAGGCCCCCAAGCCGGTTACGGCGGAAGACTTCAAGTATGCCTCGGCGGAGGCCGGCATGCGCACGGCTTCTGACGATGCCTTGGTGATAGGCCGCGACTTGAAAGGCCTGGAATACTCGTTGGCCAAGTGTTGCAACCCCATATACGGAGACCCGGTGTTCGGCTTCGTGACCATATCGGGCGGGATAAAGGTGCACCGCATGGACTGCCCCAACGCACCGGAACTGCGCAAGCGTTTCGGCTACCGGGTGGTCAAGGCGAGGTGGAGCGGCAAGGGGTCGTCCACCTACGGCATAGCCCTCAGGGTGGTGGGCAATGACGACATCGGGGTGCTCAACAATATCACCAGCGTGCTGTCAAAAGACCAGAAGGTGATGGTGCGCTCCGTGAACATAGACAGCCATGACGGCCTTTTCAGCGGCAACATAGAGGTGATGGTGGAAGACACCACCCGCCTCGACGAACTGATAAGGCGGGTGGCTGCGGTGAAGGGTGTGAAGCAGGTGTCAAGGATATGAGGGCGGTGTGGAAAGCCTTTGCGGCCTTGGCTTTTTCGCTGCCGGCTTGGCTGTGTGTGCCGGCTGCCGGCCTGGAAGGGGTGGACTGCACCCCCGGCGACAGCGTGGAGGTGGAGGCCTTGCTGCGCGGCGTGGCGGATAGGGATACTATCCCGCCGCCGGGGGAACTCATGCTTCACTTCGGCCGCCACTTCATAGGCCGCCCCTATGTCGGCAAGACCCTGGAAGGCAACGACAGCGAGCGGCTTGTGGTAAACTTGCGGCAGCTTGATTGCACCACGCTTGTGGAGACGGCCTTGGCACTCACGATGTGTGCCATGCGCGGCGACACCGCCTTTGCAGACTACTGCTCGGCCCTGCGCTCCATAAGGTACGAGGGCGGGGTGGTGGACTACTGTTCGCGGCTGCATTATTTCTCGCATTGGATAGAGGCCAACACGGCCGGCGGTGTGGTGTGCGAGGTGCAGGCCCCGGCGGAGGTGTTCCCGGGGGTGCAAACCGTGGCCACGGGCTATATGACGGCCAACGCCGGCAAGTATCCCATGATGGCAGGGCGGCCGGACAGGGTGGAGTGCATAGCCCGGATGGAACGCCGGGTGGCCGGGCTGAAGCGCAGGTACATACCCAAGGGACGGCTGGCGGACACGCCACAATTGCGCCGGGCTGTGCGCGATGGGGATATCCTGGCCCTCACCACTGGCAAGGCCGGCCTTGACACGCAGCACATAGGCATAGCCGTGTGGCGCGGCGACGGGCTGCACCTGCTAAACGCTTCGCTGCCCAGGGGTGGGGTGGTGGAAGAGGAAGCCACATTGGCCCGCTACATGGCCGGGCAGCGCAACCAAGTGGGTGTGAGGGTGGTGAGGGTTACCGCCGGGAGAAATTGAAACCCGCGTAGATGTTTATGTTGCCGAAGACGGTGTTTGCGGAAAACCTGTCTTTGGAGTAGTTGTAAGAGTGGAACACGGCGCTGGCCCCGGCGTACCACTTTGTGTTGTTCCACACTATGCCGAGACGCGCCACGCCGTCTATGTTGAAATTTTCCATGGAGAAGTCGCGCAGGGTGAAGCTGCGGTGCCGGCTGTCGTTGGTGGCGTGCTTGTAGCCTGCGGCCAAGGAGAGGGACGCCGCCGCGAGCCAGTTGCGGGCGAACACCCAGTTGTAGGCGTATCCGCCGGATACAGAGAGGTCTGTGTATTCCACCTTTCCGGAAACGAGTGTGCTGTCTGCGCCCTTTACGCTAACCCCGGGGCCGAGTGTGCGTGTGATGGTCTCGCCGAGCCGGGTGTAGTCCAAGGCCAGGCTGTGCTTGGTGTAGCCCACCCCGGCGAGGAAGGAACCCTGGCTGCGCCGTTGGCAGGTGCTCTGGCTGAACGCCGCCGGGTAGGAAAACCGCTTGTGGTTGAAGATGTAATAAAGGTTGAAGCCCTTTACGCTGGCCCGTAGGCCGTCGAATTTCACCCCTCGCAGCGGCCTTGTGTCCACGCCCTCGCCGAGGGACATGGATCGTATCTTGTAGTTGTGCCCGGTGTTGCGGTAGAAGAGGTCTATGCCCACTTGGTTGCTGTAAAGGCTCAGGTTGAAGTCGCGGTCCTTGTTGCCGTCTCCAATGTGCGAAAGGTCGAAGGTGTAGCCCAGGAACACCCACCTCCACCCGAAGTAGGGCCCCATTTTCACGCTCATCTCGGGCGACAATGTTACGGAGAGGCCTTTGCCGTCGCTCAGGTAGTATTGCTCGTAGGTGTTGGTGTTTTGCACCATGGCGGAGTAGTTGTAGTGTTGGGGTTCCACGTAGGCCGTGTCCACGCTGCCCCATTCCTTGACCATTTCGTAAAGCCTTTCCGTCCACTTGGGCTTCACGCTGTCCGGTTCGGCAGCCACGGCCGTCCCCGCCGCCAAGGATACGCACAAGGCCGCAAATGTCCCCATCACACCTTGCCGAGTATGCGGTCCATAGTCCAGTTGACGGGCGTGGCGCTCACGCTGTCTGAGTTGCAGTGGCCTATGCCTTGCAGGTTTTCCACCACGGAGCGTATCATGGGCAGCTGCACGTGTGGCGGGTTGGGCACCTCTATGAGTTTTGTCCCCCCCTGGGTTGAGAGCCTTATGGGGTCGTAGTTGAACACCGAGAACGACAGCGCCCCCTTGTCGCCCACCACCTCTATGCAGTCTTCCTTGGCGTCTTGGTGTCCGGCGAAGCACCACGAGCCGCTGCCCACCATGCCGTCCTCAAACAGGAAGCAGGCGCTAATGGTGTCTTCCGCATCGTACAGCCCTGCGCGGTTGGAGCAGTAGCCGTGGGCTTTCACTATCACGCCGAACATGTGCTGCAGCAGGTCTAACTGGTGCGGGGCCAGGTCGTAGAAGTAGCCCGCCCCGGCAATGTCGGGGCGCAGTCTCCACGGCAGGCTGTCGCCACGTGTGTGGTCCAGGTCGCGCGGCGGCACGCAGAACCTCACCTGCACATTTTGCGGCTTGCCTATCAGCCCCCGTCTATGAACTGCTTCACCCTGGCGAAATAGGTCAGGCAGCGGCGGTAGTAAGCCACGAAGCACGGCACGCCGGTCTGCTCGCTCACCCGGTTTATGCGCACGCAGTCTTCATAGGTGGCGGCCAGTGGCTTCTCCACGTACGCCGGCTTGCCGGCCTTCATGGCCATTATGGCGAATGTGGCGTGGCTGCTCGGCGGCGTGGCTATGTATACGGCGTTCACCTCGGGCGAGTCTATGAGCCGTTGCGCGTCTGTGTACCAGCGCGGTATCTTGTGCCTTTCGGCGTAGCCCCTGGCCCCCTCTTTTGAGCGGCTCATCACTGCCACCACCTTCGACCCAGGCACTTCCGAGAAAGCCGGCCCTGATTTCTTCTCCGTGGCTTCGCCGCAGCCTATGAAGCCCCACCTTACCTCTTCCAATGGCATTGCCCTACCTTTCCGTCTTGTTGTTTATACTGCCGAGGCCGTCCTTGCGTGTTTCCACCTCGCCCACTTTGCCCGATATCGTTATGCCGCCCATACCACCGAGCCGGCACACGGCCTTGGCGCATTTGGCGAAGTGAGCCTTCACCTTTCCCAACCCGTCGTTTACAATCAGGGCTCGGCCGGCCTTGATTTCGTCCAGATCCACGTTTCCCACGCCGTTGTTGGCCACGCGGAGCGAGGAGGCCCTCAGGCCGTCCATGTCCGCGTTTCCCACGCCGTCGATGGTCAGTTCCATACGGTCGCACAGCACATTGTCCATTTCTATGTTGCCCACTCCGCCTATCGTTATCCTCAGGGTGTCGGTGTCCAAAGGCGAGAGGGTCTTGAAATTGCCCACCCCTCCGCTTTCGACGCTTATCAAGTCCGGCGAGGTAACCTCCACCTTGAGCGTGTTGTTTTTCCGTCCCATCCCTTTCAGTGATATCTCGTCCGTGTCTTCCACCACGAGGGTCTCCCCGCGGACGTTCACATTCACGAGCTTGTCCATGCCGCGCCGCCCCACAACCCTCACCGAGGGCTTGTCGCCCTGCCGGTAGTATACGTTGCACACAGCGTCCACCCGTATCTTGCAGAAGTAGTCCACGGGCTTGCTGTAAAGTTCCGACACCGCCCCGGTGGCAATGATGGACTCCTCCATCTTGGGCAGTTTGTCAGAGCATGTGCATGAAGATAGTGTGAAAGCCGCCAGTGCTGTTGCGATAGCTTTTTCCATAGTTCTGTCTTGTTGGTACGTTTCGCTTTTTTGACACTATGGGCTGTGCCAAAGTTGCAGTCCGCCTTAAAATTCCACGGTGATGCGTGCGTTGACCTGCCTACCGGTGAGGTAGTTGGGGACGGCGTATTGGTGGTTTGTCACGTCGGTTATCCAGTAGTAGCTGTTGACGTTGTTTATCCCGAAGAGGTTCAGGCAGTCTATCCCCGCCCATACGTTCTTTACGCCCGCCTTCCTCCCCCGTGTTGCTCCGTCTGCGAGGCGGTAGGCCATTCCGATGTCCACACGGCGGTAGGCCGAGGCTCGGAACGTGTTTGTTTCAAGTTCCTTGTGCGGGGTGGAAAACGGCAGTCCGTCGGCGAAAGCCATTCGCAGCGACATTTTCCACTTTGTGGTGCCGGGGAAGTAGTCTGTGAAATAGGCGTTTACGGAATAGCGCTGGTTTGTGGGCAGGGGCAGCTTCCGGCCGTTGAGTGTCATGCTGGCATCCATGAGCGAAAGGCTGACCCACGAGTCGGTGCCGGGCACGAACTCCCCATACAGTTTGAAGTCGAGCCCGGCTGCGTGGCCCGCTGCATCGTTTGTGCCGTAGTAGGTTACCTTGACGTTGTTGACGCTGTAAGGCACGAGGTTGGAGAGCAGTTTGTAGTAAGCCTCTGCGGTGAACTTGAACGGCCTGCCGAGCATGTTGAAGCGGTAGTCGGCCCCGGCGATGAAGTGTATGGAACGCTGGCTCTTTATCTTGCTGTTGAGCCTTGCGGTGGTGGTGCCGCCGGCTGTGGCGGTGTCGCGGAGTTCCTTGTAAAAGGGCGATTGGTAGTAGACCCCTGCCGCGGCCCTTATGGTGAACCTGTCGTTTCCCGAGGGTATTATCCCCACGGAAGCCCTCGGGCTGATGATGGTTTCGCCGTTGAAGCTCCATCGTGCGCCGCGCAGCCCGTAGTTGAGGGTGTAGAGGGTGCCGCCGGCCGTCTGTATCTTGTAGGTGTCTTGTATGTAGGCTTCCACCCTCGTGGCGGATAGTGTGTTTTGGGCTTTAAGGGAGTATATCATGTGCAAGTCGCGTCCGGTGTGCGGTATGCTGTACCCGGCGGAGTCCCTCATCTCGTATTCTGCGCTGCGCTCCCTTATGTCTTCCCACTTCACCCCTGCTGCGGCTTCTATGCCGTGGTTGCCCGCTTTGCTGCGCAGGGTAAGGCGCAGGCTCTTTACAGTGGCGTCAAGGCGGTTGCGGGCGTGTTCGAAGTAGGTGCCCACGCCGAGGTCTTCGCTGGTCTCCGTCTGCGTGAGCCAGTATTGCCCTTGTATGTCGTAGTTTTCCCTCTCGCGTGTGTTGAAGGCTGCCCCGAGGAGTTCCAATGACGTGCCGCCGAAATGGCGCGTTACCCCCACGGAACCGAAGAATGTGCGGAAGACGTCCCTCTCCGCACCGTCAAAGTAGACCTTGAACGACTTCACGTTTTCCATGGTGCCGAATGAAGTCTCGCGGTCTTTCGGCACGAACTCGAAGCGGTTGTCGGCGATGTTGCCTATGGCGTCTATCCTCCAGCGTTCGTTCGGGGAATAGCTGAGGTAGGTTTGGAAGTCTATGAACGCCGGGCGGTATTCCCCGGTGGTTTGGAGAGTGCCGAGGAGGTATTTTGTGGTCTTGTACCTCAGCCCGGCAGTCCACGCCACCTTTTTCCCCCCGGTGCCTATGTATAGGCTTCCGCCGAGCAGGCTGGCCTGGGCTTTCGCTTCAAACTTGTCGGGGCGGCGGTATGTTATGTCCAAGGCTGAGGACATCTTGTCTCCGTATTTGGCTTCAAATCCGCCGGTGGAGAAGGATATGCGCTCCACCATGTCGGAGTTGATTACGGAGAGGCCTTCCTGCTGCCCGGAGCGCACGAGGAACGGACGGTACACCTCCACATTGTTTATATATACGCTGTTTTCATCGAACGAGCCGCCGCGCACGTTGTATTGGGATGACAGTTCGTTGTGGCTTGACACGCCGGCCTGGGCCTGCACCAAGGCTTCCACTGCGTTGCCGGAGGCTGTGGGCATACCGTCAAGGTCTTCCTTGTTGAGTTCCTGCGACTGCCCGGTCTGCCTGCGCAGCTCCCTTATGGTAACCTCTTCCAGGGTGTTCTCGTTCTCGTGCAGGGACACTTGCAGGGTCTGCTTCCCTTTCGGGTTCCTAAGCACGCGGGTCTTGGCCTTGTAGCCTATCATGGAAAACCTGACGGCCACGCTGTCGGCAATGCGCAGTTCCATGCTGTATTCCCCTTTGAGGGAGGTGAGGGCCACCTTGCCTTGCGAGGGCACTGCCACGGATACGAACTCCATGGGCTGCCCGGCTTGGTCGGTTACCTTTCCTTGCAGCGTGAAAGTTTGCGCCACCGCCGCGGCGGCACACCACAGTGCGGTGATTGTTGTTGCTATCTTTGTTTGCATTGGTAGTAGGCAAACGCGGCACGCCCTCCTTTTATTGCCTTTGCCGCCCGGCACCGTCAGTGGGTGTCACGGTACCATTCCGTCAAGGCCACGCCGGTGGCCGCCGCCGGGTGTGTGGTGGGGTCGGATATGGTAAGGCCGGAAAAAGATGACACCGTGATGTATTTTGTCTTGTAGAACAGGGCCGAGTACACCGTGGGCGTGGCCGTCTTCGCCCTTACCGTCCGGGCTATCTGCGCCGTTATGCTGTCTTTCAGTTCACCGGCCGGGCAGAGCTTGTCGGCATAGTCGGCCATGTCGTAGAATATTGGCTGGGTGAAGCCGTCCAACACCTGCACGCTGTCCGCCATGCCGTCTGGCAGGGAGTAGCGTGCATTTGCTTCCTTCATCAGTTTGGCCAAGGCTTCCGTCTGCCGGCAGTCTATGGCCGAGAGGGTGCCGCTCGGTATCTTGTATGATGAATAGAAACTGCCGAAGGCGGCCACTGCGCCGGCGTAGTCGGGTGCAGGTTTGGCTATGCTTTTCCACATGGAAGCGTACGGCATGCCGATGTCTATTATCTCGCTGGTGGAGGCTATTAGGAAATTGGTGGCGCGGCGCAGCGCATAGGCCGTTTCCACGTTGGCCATGTAGCAGTCGTCAAAGAGGATGTACTGCATTTTTGTTCCGGTGCGCTCAATCCCCTCGGCCAGGTCTGTTATCTCCGTGGCGTATCGCATGTCCGCCACGCTGCCGTAGAACCTCGTGGGCGTATAGTCTTCGTCCCACACCTGCATGGCTGCGGCAGGCTTGGCATAGTAGGGGTAGTTGCGCCATGTGTCCTTTTGTGTCCAGCCGGTACCGTGGCAGCCTATCAGCATGGCGTAGTTCAGGGCCGGTGCGTGTTGCTTCACGGTGCTTATGATTTCGCTTATGCCCTCGGCTGTGGTGTAGGCGTTCCCCTCGTAGGCCGCCACTTCCGTCCGTTCCAATCCGTTGGCGGTGTAGGTGAGTTCGTATAGCGTGGAGGAGGAGTGGCTGTCGCTTATGAAGAGCATCAGCCGCTGCCCCTCCAGTCCCTTCTTACCCTTGATGCCGGCCTCTATGCTGTCCAAGTTGGCCAGGAACGCCCGGTAGAGCCCGGTGGAGGTCTCCGTGCCAGACCACGGCATGTAGACCAATATGGTCTGTTGCGTGGGTTGTATTTCCGGCTCGTCTTCGCCGCACGAGACTGCCAGCGCAGCCGCCAAAATGGCGGCTGCTGCGGTTGCGAAAGCTTTCAGGCGCGTGGCTGCGGTGTTCATATCCTTTTGCGTAGTTCCTCTATTGACGCTTTGAGGGCGGCTATTTTCTCTTCCGAGTCCGCCTTTTTCTTGCGTTCGGCGGCCACTACGGCTTCCGGTGCGCTTGACACGAACCTCTCGTTGGAGAGTTTCTTTTCCACGGAGGCGAGGAAGCCGGTGAGGTGGTCGAGCTGGGCCTGCTGTTTCCTCAGTTCCTCCCCGGTGTCTATGAGGTCTCCAACAGGCACTGCGTATTCGCAGGCCCCCACCATGAATTGTGCGTCAGAAGAGTCCTTGTCGGCCACGGTGGGTGCACCGTCGGTGTTTGCCATTTTCACCACGGCAGCGTCGTATTCGGAGTAAGCGTTGGCCCCCACTGCTTTCAGCGTGAGCTTGTCTTTTTGTGGCAGGTTGTGCCGGCTTCTCACCATCCTCACCCCGGAAACGATCAGCTTTACGGCTTCCATATCGGCCTCCACGGCCTTGTCGCTGTCGGAGGGAGAGGCTATGCCCAACTCTTCGCGCATTATGGAGTCGCCCGCGCTGCGGTCTTCGAGTTGCTGCCATAGCTCCTCCGTGATGAAAGGCATGAACGGGTGAAGCAACTTGAGCAGCTGTTCAAAGAAACCGAGGGTGCTGCGGTATGTGGCTGTGTCAATGGGCTTGCCGTATTCGGGCTTCACCATTTCCAGATACCATGACGAGAACTCGTCCCAGAACAGCTTGTAGGCCACCATCAAGGCATCTGATATGCGGTATTTGGAGAAGTGGTCTTGCATCTCGGCGGCGGCGTAACGCACCTTTGCAGCGAACCACCTTGTGGCTATTTTGCACGCCTCGGGCTGTGGGGCTTCTTCCGTCTGCCAGCCCTTTACGAGGCGGAAAGCGTTCCATATCTTGTTGTTGAAGTTGCGCCCTTGCTCGCACAGGCTTTCGTCGAATGGAATGTCGTTGCCGGCCGGTGCGGCGAGCATCAGTCCCATGCGCACCCCGTCGGCCCCGTAGCGGTCTATCAGTTCTATTGGGTCAGGGGAGTTGCCGAGCGACTTGCTCATCTTGCGTCCGAGCTTGTCGCGCACTATGCCGGTGAAGTAGACGTTGCGGAATGGCATTTGCCCCTTGTATTCATACCCGGCCATTATCATCCTTGCCACCCAAAAGAATATGATGTCCGGGCCTGTTACAAGGTCTGCGGTGGGGTAGTAGTAGGCTATTTCGGCGTTGTCCGGGTCGTTAATGCCGTTGAACACGCTTATGGGCCACAGCCACGAAGAGAACCATGTGTCAAGGCAGTCTTCGTCCTGGTGCAGGTCTGCGGCGGTGAGTGCCGGATCCTTGCGGTGTGCCTGCTCCAATGCGGCCTCTTCAGTCTCGGCCACAACGAATTCTTTCCGCCCGCCGGCGGTGAAATACCAGGCGGGTATGCGGTGCCCCCACCACAGTTGGCGCGATATGCACCAGTCCTTTATGTTTTCAAGCCAGTGGCGGTAGGTGTTCTTGTACTTGGCAGGGTAGAATTTTATTTCGCCGTCCATAACTGGTGGCAGGGCCATGTCGGCGAAGTGTTGCATACGCAGGAACCACTGCATGCTGAGCTTGGGTTCTATTGGCACGTCTGTGCGCTCTGAGAACCCAACTTTGTTGTCGTAGTCCTCAACCTTTTCCAAAAGGTCGGCCGCAGCAAGGTCTTCCGCTATCCGCACGCGCACATCCATACGGTCCATGCCAACGTACAGCCCGGCGGCTTCGGATAGCGTGCCGTTGTCGTTGAAGATGTCTATTGACTCCAAGTTGTGCTTCTGCCCCAGGTTGTAGTCGTTTATGTCGTGTGCCGGTGTTACTTTAAGGCAGCCCGTGCCGAACTCCACATCCACGTAGTCGTCTTCTATCACGGGGATTTCCCTGCCTACGAGAGGCACTATAACCCTCTGCCCTTTGAGCCATTCGTTCTTTTGGTCTGCCGGGTTGATACACATGGCAGTGTCGCCCATTATGGTCTCCGGGCGTGTGGTGGCCACCACGGCGTAGCGTCCGCTGCCGTCCGCCAGCTTGTAACGCAGGTAATACAGCTTGGAGTGCTCCTCCTTGTATATGACCTCCTCGTCTGAGAGGGCGGTCTGGGCCTTGGGGTCCCAGTTCACCATTCGTACTCCGCGGTAGATGAGACCTTTTTCGTATAGGTCAACGAACACTTTCAGCACGCTGCGGCTGCGTTCCTCGTCCATGGTGAACGCAGTGCGGCCCCAGTCGCAGCTCGCACCGAGGCGGCGCAGCTGTTTCAGTATTATGCCGCCGTGTTCCCGTGTCCAGTCCCATGCGTGTCCGAGGAACTCGTCACGGGAAAGGTCGGTCTTTTTCACGCCCTCTTTCGCGAGTTTCCCCACGACCTTGGCCTCGGTGGCTATGCTGGCATGGTCAGTCCCAGGCACCCAGCAGGCGTTCTTTCCCTCCATCCTGGCGCGGCGCACGAGTATGTCCTGGATGGTGTTGTTGAGCATGTGTCCCATGTGGAGCACCCCGGTAACATTGGGCGGGGGGATTACCACTGTGTATGGTTCGCGCCCGTCGGGCTTGCTCGCAAAGAGCTTGTTTTCCATCCAATACCCGTACCATTTGCCTTCGACCGATTGGGGGTCGTATTTTGTTGCCAGTTCCATCGTGAATGAGTGTCGTTTGTGTTTTTTGCGTTCATTAAAAACTTTGCAAAATTAGTAATAATCCGCTGCAATGCCTTAGCTTTGCAGCGTTAATACGAGGTGGAAATATATGCATACCAAGGAAGAAACTCTCGCCGAGGTGGGCCGCCTGCTCGATGTGCAGAGGAGGTTGCGGAAGGAATGCCCATGGGATAGGAAGCAGACTTACGAGAGTTTGCGCCCCAACACGATAGAGGAGGCCTACGAGCTGTGCGACGCACTGCTCAAAGGAGATGGCAAAGAGATACGCAAGGAGTTGGGGGACGTGATGGAGCATGTGATGTTCTACTCAATATTGGGCGAGGAGGACGGTTCTTTCGACTTGGCCGATGTGTGCGGTGGAGAGGCCGACAAGCTGATGTTCAGGCATCCTTTCCTAGACTGGACGGGGTGGAAGCGAACGGACGGGACGGATGCGGGGAAGCCGTTGGACACAGATCCAGGGACTGCGGACGGGGTGGAGCAGACATGGGAACAGATAAAGACGAGGGAAAAGGACGGCAACGAGAGTGTGCTCTCCGGTGTGCCTGCGTCCCTGCCATCCGTGGTCAAGGCTTACAGGATACAGGACAAGGCCCGCAACGTGGGGTTTGACTGGCGTGAAAAGGAAGGCGTATGGGACAAGGTGCGTGAGGAGCTCGCCGAGGTTGAGGCCGAGTTGGCAAAGGGAAGCAAGGATGATATGGAAAACGAGTTTGGGGATTTGCTTTTTTCCGTAATCAATGCAGCGAGACTCTACGGTATAAACCCGGAAAACGCACTGGAAAAGGCTAACCAGAAATTCATACGCCGCTTCAATTACGTGGAGGAGCGTTCCACAAAGGCCGCCCGGCCGCTTACCGGCATGACGGAAGAAGAGATGGACACACTTTGGCGTGAAGCCAAGGAAAACACATAGTTATGGAAAAAAGCAAGTGTGGGCGGGAGTGGAAGAGTCTCCCTATGTCGGCAGTCTTGATCGCGGTGGCATTCGTATCCGGTTGCATAGAAAGTAGCCGAAAGACCGCAACCGCGGTGGTGGGTGATTCCACGGACGTGGTCTCTGTGGCCGACACTACCGCGTATGGGTTCATAGGGGAGGCCACCGCAATGCACACCCTGCAGCTAATCGGGGACGGAGGGGACACCACCGAGTATTTCATCTCGGACGAGGGAAGCGTTGTATCAGAGGTGAAAGGTGGTATGCTCGTGGGAGACAGGATAGCCGTGATAGGCACCGTGGCTGGAGGAGAGATGGTTGCGCAGAAAGTTTTGAACCTCACATCCCTGCTCGGCCGCTGGATGAGCATAGACAAGACTTTTGAGATAAAGGAGGGCGGGGAGGTTTCTTCCGCTCCAAAACCGGAGACAGGGGCGTGGACTTCGTGGAGGGTGTCTAACGGAAGGCTTGTGCTGGACCGGGATACCTTTGAGGTGCTTGAACTCGGGCACGATTCCCTCTACTTGGAAAACTCCGAGGGTATTTTCACTTACAAGCGCCAGCAGTAACGCCGGGGAATGGAACCTTTCAGGGTGCACATATTGGGCTGCGCAAGTGCCATGCCCACTCTCAGGCACAACCCATCTTCGCAAGTGGTGGAGTTCCGCGACAAGCTCTATATGGTGGATTGCGCCGAGGGTACGCAGCTGCAAATGCGCCGCTACGGATTGTCGTTCAGCCGTGTGGCAGCCATTTTCATATCCCACCTGCACGGGGACCACTGCCTCGGCCTTGTGGGCATGCTTTCCACATTCGGCATGCTCGGTAGGAAAATGCCAATACAAATATACGCCGATGCCGCATTGAGGCCCGTGTTGGATGCCCAGGTGAAGGCGTTCTGCCACGGACTTGGCTACCCGGTGGAGTTCCACCCGGTGGACTGCGGAACGCAGCAGCCCATATATGAAGACGGAGGTGTCGTGGTGGAATCCATACCTTTGGAACACAGGGTGCCGTGTTGCGGCTTCCTTTTCAGGGAGAAGCGCGGATTGCCGCACATCAGGCGGGATATGCTGGACTACCACGGCATATCCGTAAGCCAGATAAACAACATAAAGCGAGGGGCGGACGGAATAAGGCCTGACGGGACGGCCGTGCCACACTGCCTACTAACCACCCCTCCCGCCGAACCTCGCACATACGCCTATTGCAGCGACACCCGCTACATTCCTACATTGCACAAGCGCATACCAGGGGTGGGATTGTTGTACCACGAAAGCACATATGCGGATGACAAGCAGGCAAGTGCGGCTGAATACTACCATTCCACGGCGCGACAGGCGGCTACCGTGGCGAGGGATGCCGGGGCTGCCCGCCTGCTCCTGGGGCATTTCAGTGCAAGGTACGACGACTGCGGTGTGTTCAAAGAGCAGGCTGCCGAGGTGTTCCCTGACGTGGAGCTTGCAGACGAGGGGCTTGTTTTTGACATAGTCTGAATGCTCTATTCCAAGGCTTGCGCGTTTCCCCATTCACCTTAGGGGTTTTCCCACAGCCTTTTATGGTATCCCATATTGCACGGGCCGTCCTTTTGTGGCTACATTTGCGGTGGGAACAATAACAACAAAAGGCAACGATATGAAAAGGCACTTTACCCTATTGGCGGCTGTGGCCTTGGCAGCTGCGTCCGTTTCGCTCACCGGCTGCGATGTGGAGTGGTATGACGATTACGATGATTACGGCTGGTGGAACAGCACCTACCGCAACCCCGGGGACGATTGGATAGATATGGCGGACATGCTTGAGGGGCGGTGGAGCGGCACCCTGCGGGCCCAGGGCTATGACTCGCGTGGTTATGCAATACCCTCACAATACGCAGTGTACGACACCCAGATGGAGTTCAGGAAGGCCAGCTACAACTCTGTGTTCGGCCGTGGGGTGCAATACGACTATTCGCGGGATGGCGGCACGGGGAACTTTTCGAGAACTTTCACATGGCACATAGACACCTACCGGGGAGATGTCTACATAGTGTACGATGGGGATAGGAGCAACCCCGATTTTGAAATGGTCATTCCTTATGATGAACTTGACTTGGACAACCGCAAGTTCACCGGCTATATGTACGCGGTGGACGAGAGTGAGACGGACGAGTTCTATCTCTACCGGGACAGCTACTCAAAGAAAATGACCTTTGTTGCGGAAGAGTAGCTCGGCAACAACAATCGGTGTGGAGACTGGCTATCACGTCTCCACACCGATTCCTTTTGGTAAGCGGAAAGTGTCCTAAGGACATACTGCCACGCGTGGTCAGAACTTTACCTTGTACTTCACGCCGATTACGTTCATGTTTGTTTCCCCGCTGCCGTCATCGCCCGGCACGGTCTGGTACAAGTAGTAGGCCCCGAGGCTATTCTTCTTGTCAATCTTCCATGTCAGGCCGCCCATGCAGCGCACCTTTGACACGCTCCAGTTGTTGGTCAGTTCCACGTTGGCATACGGCTCCAAGGGGCAGTTCCTTATGTCGTATTCGGCTTCAAAGCGGCTTCTCAGCACGCTTTTGCCTTCGCCTTTGACAAGGTCTTTCTCGTATTTCTCACTTGCGTATACCCACCTGTCTGCGTACATTTCGGGGCGGTATGTGTACTGCCACCTTTCGCGTAGGGACAGCTTGAAGCGTCCCACCTTGTGCGAGGCCGTGAGCGTTACCTGGGTGCGGTGCTTTATCCTCCAATACTCCGGGCGGTATTTCCGTTTTATCCTATACGAGAGGTTGCCATCCATGTCATAAACGTTGTCTCCGTACCAAAGTTTCCCCACGGCGTGTTCCCCTATGAAAGTGTATCCGGCTGAGGCTTTGAGCCATTTTGTTATCTTGAAATCGGCGCTTATGCCGCCGCTGATCCTCTCCATGGAGCGCACGTGGTTTCGCGTACGGGCTTCTATTTCCATGCCTATGCTCCACCTTTTGCCGAGTTCCTTCTCGCCTTCCACCGAAGCCCACATGCCGAAGTCGTTCGCCGGCTGTATGTTTTCCGTTTCCGGCAGCTGTTGCGGTGTTGTGGTCTGCTGCGCTCGTGCCGTGTGGCAGGCCGCCACTGTGGCTATTGCCGCGAGGGCTGTCTTCACACTTCTGTCCATTGTTCCTTTGATATCTTGTTTTGGTTGTTTATGGAGTTGAATGCGTCTTCGTAACTGCTTTCATAGTAGATCTTTATCATTGCCATATCCTTAAGGAAGTCAATGCCGCCGATGTCCACTTTCACAATGTCCAACCCGGTGCGTTTCTTGAGGTCTTCTATCAGCTCCTGCCGCTTGTCGGGCGTTATGAGTGCTATGCGGTCGTATTGCACGAGCTTTGTGGATATGTGTTTCAGTAGGAAGTAGCTCTCGAATAGCCACACCGCGCATATGAATATGGCGTTGACCACGAGCAGCTCCATGTAGCTTATGTCTTGCGCCAGGGCGTTGATGACGGACATGGATATTATGGAGAAGAGGTAGGTCATCTCCCTCACCGGCATTGATTCCGTGCGGTAGCGCAGTATGCCGAAGATGGCGAAGAGCCCAAGGGCGAAGCCCACCTTTATCTTGACACCCCCGAGCAGGTATATCAGGAAGAATATGCTGATGGATATGAGCATGAATGTGAAGTAGTAATCCCGCCGCTTGCTCTTGGGGAAGTAGAACACGTGTATCATCAGCCACACCACTATGGTGTTGAAGATGAACCTCACGGCCATTTGCAGGAAGTCTCCCCCGTCCACCAACTGCTGTCCCAGCATCTCTATTTCTTCTAACTCTTCCATTCCTTAGTGGTTTTCAGTTTCGGTTTCATTGTTGCCATGCTTCTTGCCCGAGCATTTTCCTCACCACGGCCAGCCTGGGCTTGAACCGGTTGCGTTTCACCCCGGGGTTTGTCAGCACCACGCCCATGCAGTATTTGCTGAACCCCATAGGCTTCACCCTCAGCTCGTTGAGCATGGATAGTATTGGCGAGTGGGCCAGCCCGTCCCTTTTCAGTTCCACAATGGCCAGTCCGTCAAGGCTGGCACGCAGCCCGGTCTCTAAGTTGTGGAATTCCAGGCCGGTGTCTATAGTCAGCCTTTCCGTCATGTCGCGGTTTACCAGCGTCACCCTTTTGAAACGGTTTTCAATCTGCCGTTCCAGTGTCTTGTAGTCGTAGCGCAGGTGGCGCCCCATGAAATCCCCGTAGGCTTCCCGGCTTTCCCGGTCGGCGAATGTCAGGGAGTGTCCCTGCGATCCGTCCACCATCCCGGCGGTTTGCATCCTTTTCTTCTTGGTGCGCCCGTGGTTGTTCTTGGTCTTTACTTCAAGGAAGCTCTCCCCGCTGTCCACATACGTCCTTACCCGTGTCTTCTGCCTACCGGCGTGTCCTTGGTGGTGCATGTGGTACATGTCCATGGCGGGAGTGTCGAAGTACAAGGTGTAGTAGGGTGCCACCCTCAGCCCACCAGTCTCCTGCGCCCGGTATTCGCCCACGGCCATCTGCAGCAGCCTTTCAAGTGCGGCCATAGGCGCCACGAACTTGGTGTCGGTGCGGTTTAGCAGCTTTACCGCCCCCATCTCCCCGAGGGTGATGGGGGCGTACTTGGCCATTTGGGCTTGCAAGTCCATCTATTTCAGCTGGCCCTGCTCCACGAGGTACTCGGCTATCTGCACGGCGTTGAGCGCGGCGCCCTTCCGTATCTGGTCGCCGCTGAGCCAGAGTGTCAGGCCGCAGTCGCTTGCGATATCCTGCCTTATGCGCCCCACGAAGACATCGTCTTTCCCGGCGGTGTGCAGCGGCATGGGGTATTGCAGGTTTGCCGGGTCGTCCACTATCGTGCAGCCGGGCGCGGCGGCTATCGCCTTGCGTGCCTCATCCGGGGTAATAGGTGTCTCGGTCTCAATCCACACGCTCTCCGAGTGCGACCTCAGGGTGCTGACCCTCACGCACGTGGCGGAACACTTGGCGTCCGTGTGCATTATCTTCTGCGTCTCGTTGTACATTTTCATCTCCTCCTTGGTGTATCCGTTGGGGGTGAAAACGTCGATCTGGGGTATCACGTTGTAGGCCAATTGGTGGGCGAACTTGTTTATGGTCTTCACCTCTCCGCTCTCCACAATCTCCCGATATTGCTGCTCCACCTCCGCCATTGCCGCAGCCCCGGCACCGCTGGCGCTCTGGTAGGATGAAACGTGTATGCGCTTGATGTGCGACAGGTTTTCTATGGGTTGCAGGGCCACCACCATCATTATCGTTGTGCAGTTGGGGTTGGCTATTATGCCGCGAGGGCGCACCAGGGCGTCGGCGGCGTTGCACTCGGGCACCACCAACGGCACGTCCGCGTCCATGCGGAACGCGCTGGAGTTGTCTATCATCACGGCCCCGTGTTTGGTTATGGTCTCGGCGAACTCCTTGGAAGTGCCGCCGCCGGCTGACACGAAGGCCACGTCTATGTCTTTGAAGTCGTCATTGTGCTGCAACAGTTTCACTTCAATCTCCTCGCCCTTGAACACGTACTTACTACCGGCGCTGCGCTCGGAGCCGAAGAGGGCGAGGCTCTCTATGGGCAGGTTGCGCTCCGCCAATATCCTGAGAAACTCCTGGCCCACGGCCCCGCTTGCTCCCACAATGGCTGCTTTCATACCTTTTTGCTTGTTTAATGTAATTAGTCGGCTGCGAAAGTACAACTTTTTTGCCCCCTCCGACCCTTTTAACGCTGAAAAATGGCAACCTTTGCAACTCGTCTACCCCATCCAAGCAAACAAGATGACGACAGAGTACCTGCCAATAACAGACCCCACACAGATATTCCTTGCGGTGCTGCTGATAATCCTCGCTGCGCCCATCGTCATGGGTAAGCTGCGCATACCCCACATCGTGGGCATGGTGCTCGCCGGGGTGGCCGTGGGGGAACATGGGGC
>R18__coassemble_1559_pt1 | contig 24883 bp, 15 predicted proteins | sample R18__metabat2_low_PE_037 | metagenome-assembled genome bin R18
CGCGCTGCTCCCTGCGGCGGCGGCCGCGCAGAAGATAACACTGGGTTCCTGCACCGTTTAAGACACCGCCCGGCCCGGCTTCCTTTATGCCGAGGCACAAAGGGTAAGGGCGGCCGGCCGGGGAACCGGGGCGAGTGGAGGTGAAAGCCGCCCGCACCGGCGGAAGTCCCATGGCAGTACCAGGCCGTGGTACAAGTAGTACCAAGCCGTGGTACAAGTAGTACCAAGCTGTGGTACAAGTAGTACCAAGCCGTGGTACAAGTAGTACCAAGCCGTGGTACAAGTAGTACCAAGCCGTGGTAATAGTAGTACCAAGCCGTGGTACCGCCCAGGCGGAGCAGGGCTTTACGCCCTTTTCCCGCCCACGCCGGCCGAGGATGCTCCGCGTAAGGCGCAAAATACCTAACTTTGGCAGGCGTTTGATACCATCCGGAAATGACGAGAAACACAGCAATAGCCATAACGGCGGCGCTCTGCGCGCTGCTCCCTGCGGCGGCGGCCGCGCAGAAGATAACACTGGGTTCCTGCACCACAAGGGACGGGGGGCTGTACAAGGGCGAGATGTCGTCCGGCAAGCCCAACGGCAAGGGCAGCACACTCTTCCCCAACGGCGACACCTACGAGGGGGAGTACGCCAAGGGCTACCGCCAGGGCTACGGAGTGTACACCTTCTCCGACGGGGAGAAGTACGAGGGCGAGTGGTTCCAGGACCAGCAGCACGGGCGCGGCACGTTCTACTTCATGAACAACAACCGCTACGACGGCCTATGGTTCCGAGACTACCAGCACGGCCACGGCGTGATGCACTACTACAACGGGGACGTGTACGAGGGCAACTGGTACAAGGACGCGCGCCAGGGCAAGGGGAAGTACACCTTCGCCGGTGGGGCCTACTACAACGGCCAGTGGGCGGACGACCAGAAGAGCGGCCGGGGCTTCTTCGACTGGGGAGACGGCTCCACCTACGAGGGCCAGTGGGCCGGCAACCAGCGCTCGGGCAAGGGCACCAACAAGTACGCCGACGGGGATGTCTACACTGGCGAGTGGCTCGACGACATACAGAACGGCAAGGGCATATACAAGTTCCAGAACGGGGACGTGTACGAGGGCGACTACGTGCAGGGCGAACGCACCGGCGTGGGGATATTCAAGTACGCCAACGGCGACAAGTACACCGGCGGCTTCAAGGACGGCGCCAAGGAGGGGCAGGGCACCCTGGCGTGGAAAAACGGCGACACCTACGTGGGCCAGTGGAAGGCCGACCTGCAAGACGGCACCGGCAAGCTCTCAAAGAAAAACGGCGACACCTACGAGGGAGGCTTCAAGGCCGGCAAGCTCGACGGCCAGGTGGTGGTGCACTACGCTGACGGCAGCCGCTTCAAGGGAGGCTACAAGGCCGGAAAGCGCCACGGTGCCGCCATAGAGGAGACCAAGGACGGCAAACGCTTCGAGGGGGGCTACAAGGACGGCAAGCGCGACGGGGCCTTCGTGGAGAAAGACCGCAACGGCAAGGTTACCGCCAAGGGCAAGTACGAGATAGGAATGAGGTTTGAAGACTAACAACTAAAACACACACACCGATGGAAAACAAGCGGGCAAGCGGGCGCAAGGCCAAGGAAGCGGCCCAACACATAGGGCTCGTGAAAAACGACGGATACCTGGAACCCTACGAGGCCGCCATAAGGGGTAGGCACGACCACGCATTGTGGAAGATGGGGCAGCTCACCGGGGGGGGGAAGAAGACCCTGGCCGACTTCGCCTCTGGCCACCTGTACTACGGCCTGCACAAGACGGCCCGCGGATGGGTGTTCCGCGAATGGGCCCCCAACGCCAAGGAAATACACCTCATAGGCGACTTCAACGGCTGGAAGCCCACCCCGCGCTACGCCTGCAAGCGCATAGAGGGCACCGGCGACTGGGAACTGAAACTGAGCGAAAAGGCTGTGAAGCACGGAGACCTATACAAGATGCTCGTGGCCTGGGAGGGCGGCTCGGGAGAAAGGATACCGGCCTGGGCGCGCAGGGTGGTGCAAGACCCTGACACCAAGGTGTTCTCCGCGCAGGTGTGGAACCCCGAACCGTACAAGTGGAAGAAAAAGGCTTTCAAGCCCGCCACCTCGCCCCTGCTGATATACGAGTGCCACATAGGCATGGCGCAGGACCGAGAGGGAGTGGGCACCTACGCCGAGTTCCGGGAGAAGGTGCTGCCGCGCGTGGCGGCTGACGGCTACAACTGCATACAGGTGATGGCCATACAGGAACACCCCTACTACGGCTCGTTCGGCTACCACGTCAGCTCGTTCTTCGCCAGCTCCTCCCGCTTCGGCACCCCGGAAGACTTAAAGGCGCTCATCGACGAGGCCCACCGCCTGGGCATAGCCGTGATAATGGACATCGTGCACAGCCATGCGGTGAAGAACGAGGTGGAGGGCCTGGGCAACCTCGCCGGGGACCCCTGCCAGTATTTCTACCAGGGCGGCAGGCGCGAACACCCCGCGTGGGACTCGCTGTGCTTCGACTACGGCAAGGACAACGTGCTGCACTTCCTGCTGTCCAACTGCAAGTACTGGCTGGAGGAGTTCCGCTTCGACGGATTCCGCTTCGACGGGGTAACCTCAATGCTCTATTACAGCCACGGCCTGGGCGAGGCCTTCTGCAACTACGGCGACTATTTCAACGGCCACCAGGACGACAACGCCATCTGCTACCTCACCCTGGCCAACCTGCTGATACACCAGGTGAACCCCAACGCCGTGACGATAGCCGAGGAGGTGAGCGGAATGCCGGGCCTTGCGGCCAAGTTCGAGGACGGCGGATACGGCTTCGACTACCGCATGGCCATGAACATACCCGACTTCTGGATAAAGACCATAAAGGAGCTGCCGGACGAGGCCTGGAAACCGAGCTCCATATTCTGGGAGGTGAAAAACCGCCGGGCGGACGAAAAGACCATATCCTACTGCGAAAGCCACGACCAGGCGCTCGTGGGCGACAAGACCATAGTGTTCCGCCTGATAGACGCCGACATGTACTGGCACTTCAAGAAGGGGGACGAGAATTTCATGGCGCACCGCGGCATAGCCCTGCACAAGATGATACGCCTGGTGACGGCCGGGTGCATCAACGGCGGCTACCTCAACTTCATGGGCAACGAGTTCGGCCACCCGGAATGGATAGACTTCCCAAGGGAGGGCAACGGGTGGAGCTACAAGTACGCCCGCCGGCAGTGGAACCTCGTGGACAACAAGGAGCTGGACTACCACTATCTCGGCGACTTCGACCGGGCCATGCTTGCAGTGGTCAAGGGGGAGAAGAACTTCAACAAGACCCCGGTGGTGGAGATATGGCACAACGACGGGGACCAGGTGCTGGCTTTCATGCGCGGCGGCCTGCTCTTCGTGTTCAACTTCTCACCCACGCAGTCGTTTACGGACTACGGCTTCCTCGTGCCCACGGGTTCGTACGACGTGGTGCTCAACACGGACGCTAAGGAATTCGGGGGCAACGGCCTGGCGGACGACTCCGTGGTGCATATCACCAATTACGACCCACTCTACACTGCAGACCGCAAGGAGTGGCTGAAACTCTACATACCGGCGCGCTCGGCCGTGGTGCTGAGGAAAAACTGACAAGGGCGCTTCGGCTTGGAAACCACCGGTGGCGTGCGGCATCCCCACCCGCCCCGGTGGTTTTCTTTGTGCAGCCGTAGGCCATAAGGCAAGGGAGTGGGCGGTATACAAAAAAACGGCGGCTTTTCCTTGCGTTTCCGTATGTGCGGTTTGACATTTAAGCTAATTTTGCAAACGGAAACGACAAAACCAAAAGGATATGAAAGGAATAGTGATGGCAGCCCTCCTGTCCGCCGCCTTGGACGCGGGTGCGCAGCAGGTGGCCAAGATAGGCCGTGTGGAGCTCGGCAGGCCTTATGCCGAAGCCGTGGAGGAAATCAAGGGTGAGTTTGGGGAGCCGGCCGAGGCCGGAGAAACGGTGGTGCGCTACAAGGACCGGTCATACAAGGGGGTGCACTTTGCCGAGGTGGCCTTCGTGTTCCGCGACGGCAGGCTCAGCGAGGCCAAGTTCTCCTGCAAGCCCGAGCCGAGGCAGGCCGCCGTGCGCCGCATGGCCTCCATAGTGAAGGCCTGGGAGGGAGACTACACCATTACCGAAGACGTGGAAGACGGCGGCACGCCGTTTTACAAGGGCGGCAGTTCGCCCGTGGGCATAGGCCCGCTGTTCACCATCTATTCCATGCCGGGCGGCGGAGGGCAGAGCGCTTCGCTGAGGTACGGCCCGTTCCGCTTCCGCAACTGAAAACACGGGGCGATGCAGGGAGCATATTGGCAGGAAAGCCTTGAGACAATGCCGCGCGGGGAGCTGCGCGCCTTGCAGGCCGAAAAGCTGCGCAAGACCATAGGTGTGTGCCTTCGCTCGCCGTTCTACTCCGGGCGGCTCGGGGCCATGGGCATAACGCCGGGGAGCATACGGAGCGTGGACGACATACGCAGGCTGCCCTTCACCACCAAGGAAGACCTTAGGGACAACTACCCCTTCGGCCTTGTGGGCGGGGACATGAAAGACGCCATACGCATACACTCCTCCAGCGGCACCACGGGCCACCCCACGGTGGTGGCCTATTCGCGCCACGACATAGACTCGTGGGCCAACATGATAGCGCGAAACATGTACATGGTGGGGTGCAGGGACACGGACGTGTTCCAAAACTCGTCAGGCTACGGAATGTTCACCGGGGGCTTGGGCTTCCAGTATGGTGCGGAGAAGCTCGGCGCCACCACCGTGCCGGCTGCTGCGGGCAACTCCAAGCGGCAGATAATGTTCATCCGCGACTTCGGCACCACCTGCCTGCACGCCATACCGAGCTACGCCATAAGGCTGGCCGAGGTGTTTGCCGAGGAGGGCGTGGACCCCGCTTCCACCAAGCTGCGCACGCTCTTCATCGGGGCCGAGCCGCACACCGAGGAACAGCGCCGCAGGATAGAGCGGCTGCTCGGGGTGAAGGCCTACAATTCTTTCGGCATGACGGAGATGAACGGCCCCGGGGTGGCGTTCGAATGCACGGAGCAGAACGGCATGCACCTTTGGGAAGACAACTACATATTGGAAATAGTGGACCCAGACACGCTGGAACCGCTGCCCGACGGGGAGACCGGCGAGATGGTGCTAACCACATTGGACCGAGACATGATGCCCATACTGCGCTACCGCACCCACGACCTCACGCGCATAATCCCCGGCGAATGCCCCTGCGGGCGCACACACCGCCGGATAGACAGGATAAAGGGCCGTACGGACGACATGTTCATAATAAAGGGCGTGAACGTGTTCCCCATGCAGGTGGAGAAGACCCTGGCGCAGTTTGACGCCCTGGGCAGCAACTACCTCATAACCCTCGCCACCGAGGGCGACAACGACACTATGACCGTGGAGGTGGAAATAGCCGACATACGCACCGACGCCTATGCCGACCTGAGCCAGATGGCAAAGGAAATACGGCGGGCCCTGAGAGACGAGATATTGCTCACCCCTGCGGTGAAGTTGGTGAAGCGTGGCACACTGCCTGTATCGGAGGGGAAGGCCGTGAGGGTTAAAGACTTGCGTGATGGCAGGGGGGCTTAGGATCGCTGCAGTGGCAGCTGTCGCTATGGCCCTTGCTCCGCAGACGAACCCGGCCAAGACCGTGGAGCAGCTGTGGAGGGATATGCCGCAGGGGCTGTTGCCTTACCTTTCCGCCGAACAGCGAGGGCAGATGGCCGACTTGTACTCCATGGGCGACACCGCCGGGGTCGACAACCGCCTCGGGGGGAAAAGCCGTATAGGCACACTCTCGGCAGAATACGCCATTGTGGAGGCGAGCGGGGCACTGGAGATACAGCTGTGCAAGCTGCCCGGCGGGAGTGATTCGCTTCTCTGCTTGGTGTCCACGGTCTCCGGCCCGGCCAAGGAGAGCCGCATATCCATATATACGCAGGCGTGGGAACACGTGAAAGACATCGTGCCGGATCCGTCTCTTGTGGTGTGCCGGCCCGACAGCGTGCCACCCGCCGATTTTGAAAAGGCCGTGCAGGCAATGCAGCCGGCTTTGGTGGCTGCCGACTTGTCGCAGGGCGGCGGCGCAGCGGTGTTTTCCGTGTCTGCGGCCCTGCCTTTCAAGGAAGACAGTGCCATAGTGGGCATGGTGGGCAAGGAGAGGAAGTTCGTGTGGGATTGCACCGCCATGGACTTCATCCCGGCAGATGGCCGGTAGTCACGACGGCATACCTGCCGAGTATTGACAAAGGAGTAGGGGATTCCCCTATGCAAACGCTCTGCGGCCTTGGATGTGGAATCCAAGGCCGCAGAGCGTTTGCAGGTATGGACCAGCCGGGTGTGCGGCACACACCCGGCTGGTCTTGTGAAAAGGCTACGCCATTTAGAGCAGGGCCTTTATTTTCTCCTCCAATGTGGCCTTGTTTGTAGCCCCGATGAACTTGTCAACAAGCTGCCCGCCCTTGAAGAAGAGCAGTGTGGGTATGCTGCTTATGCGGAAGTCGGCGGCCAGGCTGTCGCATTCCTCCACGTCGCATTTTCCCACGACCACTTTGCCGTCGTATTCCTCCGCCAGTTCAGACACTATCGGGCCGAGCATGCGGCAGGGACCGCACCACGTGGCCCAGAAGTCCACCACCAAGGGCAGGTTGCCGTTCTTGTAACTCTCAAAGTTCTCGCTTGTGATCTTTACTTCCATAATGGTATTGTTTACAGTGTTATAGTAGGGTTGTCCTTCCCTTGCTTGTGCAAAGGCCGTGCCAAACGGCGCAGCCCGGTGTCAATTGATGTGGTATGAGATGTTTTCCCTCCCTTTGAGGAACTGTATGAACTTACGGTTGACCTCTATCCCCGGCAGTGTGGAGCGCAGCGGCACGGTGCCGGCGAGCTGCGGGTCGGATATGTTCAGGTGCAGCTTCGTCCCGCCGGCGTTTTCCTTGTAGAAGTCCGCCAGCCATGTGGCCATGTCGGTGTCTATGTCGGACGATTGGCAGTTGATGGTGATACTGTCAATCTTGCGGTCCTTGACGGTCTGCATATATTCCACGTTTGTCACCTTGAAGTCTTTCACGGGGCTGTCCTTGTAGCGTTGCTCGCACCGCCCGGTTATCAGCACCGAGCAGCCCTCCATAAGCGAGCTGCGCCACCTGCCCCAGTCTTCGCCGAAGAGGGCGAAGTCTCCGCTGCCGTTGTAGTCTTCAAGTTTCACTATGCCGAAAGGCTTCCCGTTCTTGGTGAACTTGGACTTAACCCCGGTGATAATGCCCCCGGTCTTCACCTCGGTCTTTTGCGCCAGGGCGTCCTTGTCGTCCAACTCGGAGCAGGGAGTGTTGCACACGGTGTCGAGTATCACGGCGAAGTCGTCCAGGGGGTGGGCAGACATGTATATTCCCACGAGTTCCTTTTCGCGGTTCAGTTTTTCCACGATGTTCCACGGCTCGGCTTCGGGTATTGGCGGCTTGGTGTATTCCACGGTGTCGTCCCCGCCGAAGAGGGACACCTGGGCGCTGGCCTTGTCGGCTTGGTAGGAAGCCCCGTATTTCACGAGCGTCTCCACGAAAGTCTCGCCCTTTGCGTTTGTGCCGAAGTACCTCTCCCTGCCGATACCAAGGCTGTCAAGTGCGCCGCTTAGGGCCAGGCTCTCGAACGACTTCTTGTTGACCGCGGCCAGGTTTATCCTCTCGGCGAAGTCGAATATGTCCCTGAACGGCCCCCCCTTGCCCCTTTCTTCTATTATGGCGTTGGCGGCAGCGTCGCCCATGCCCTTTATGGCGGCCAGGCCGAACCTTATCTCACCCTTTGCGTTCACGCCGAACTTGAGCCAGCTCTCGTTCACGTCCGGCCCCAGGGTGGATATGCCCATGGCCTTGCACTCGTCCATGAGCTTGGCTGTTTCCGTTATCTGGTCGCGCCGCCGGCTCATGATGGCCGCCATGTACTCGGCCGGGTAGTTGGCTTTCATGTAGGCCGTTTGGAATGCCACCCACGAGTAGCAGGTGGAGTGGCTCTTGTTGAAGGCGTATTCTGCAAACTTCTTCCAGTCTTCCCATATCTTTTTGAGGGTGTCTATGGAATGCCCGTTTTCCTGCCCTCCCTTGTAGAATATCTTCTCAAGCTTGGCCATCACCTCTATCTGCTTCTTTCCCATAGCCTTGCGCAGGGAGTCGCTCTGTCCGCGGGTGAAGTTGGCCAGCAGCCTTGACAGGAGCATGACCTGCTCCTGGTACACCGTGATGCCGTAGGTGCCGCTGAGGTACTTTTCCATGCAGGGTATGTCGTACTTTATGAGCGAGGGGTTGTGTTTGCGCGCTATGAAGTCGGGTATGTACTGCATTGGCCCCGGGCGGTAGAGGGCGTTCATGGCGATGAGGTCTTCAAAGACGGTGGGGTGCAGCTCGCGCAGGTATTTCTGCATGCCGGGCGACTCAAACTGGAACGTGCCAATGGTGCGGCCCTGCTGGTAGAGCCGGTACGTGGCCGGGTCGTCTATGGGTATGTTGTCCAGGTCTATGGTCTTGCCGGTGGTGAGCCTTACGTTTTCCACGGCTTCTTTAAGCTCTGAGAGGGTTTTCAGGCCGAGGAAGTCCATCTTTATCAGCCCGGTCTGTTCTATTACGTGGCCGTCATACTGGGTGCAGTGCAGCTTGTGGCCGGGATCAGACTTGTCTTCCGCCACGCCCACGGGCACCCAGTCGCTTATCGGGTCCCGGCATATTATTATGCCGCAGGCGTGTATGCCGGTGCCCCTTACGGTGCCCTCGAGCATCTTGGCGTACTCCATGGTGTTGTGCAGCTTGGGGTCTTCCGACATTTCGGCCCTCCTCAGTTCCGGAATGCACTCAATGGCGTTGGTGAGGTTCATTTTCTTGCCGCTGGGCAGCTTGTCAGGTATTAGCTTGCAGAGGTGGTTGGTTACGTCAAGCGGCAGTTTCTCCACGCGGCCCACGTCCTTGATGGAGTTCTTGGTGGCCATGGTGGCGTATGTTATGATGTGGGCGCAGTTGTCCTTGCCGTATTTGTTTTCCACCCACTCCAAGACCCGTCCGCGCCCGTCGTCGTCGAAGTCGGTGTCTATATCGGGCAGGGACACGCGGTCGGGGTTGAGGAAGCGTTCAAAGAGCAGGTCGTATTTCATGGGGTCTATCTTGGTGATGCCCAGGCAGTAGGCCACCACCGAGCCGGCCGCCGATCCGCGCCCCGGCCCCACCATTACGCTTAGTTCCTCGCGGGCCGCCCTGATGAAGTCTTGCACTATGAGGAAGTAGCCCGGGAAGCCCATGGTCTTCATCGTGTGCACCTCGAACTTTATTTGGTCTGCGGCATCCTGCGGTACAGGGTCGCCGTAGAGCCTGCGTGCCCCGTCCATCGCAAGCTTGTGTAGGTAGTCGGCTTCGAACTTTATGCGGTATATTTTGTCGTAGCCACCGAGGTCGGCTATCTTCTTGTCGCCGGCTTCCTTGTCCATGGGGTTCAGGCCGTTTTCGTCCGTGGTGAATTCTTGTCGGAGCTGCTCCTCTGTGAATTTGGCGCGCCACTGCTCCTCCGTGCCGAAGTCGGCCGGTATGGGGAAGAAGGGCATTATGGCCTCGTGGTCTATGCTGTATGTCTCGGTTTTGTCGAGCAGTTCCATGGTGTTGGCTAAGGCTTGCGGCCTGTCGGCGAACACCTCGTTCATTTCCGCGCGGGTCTTGAACCACTCCTGCTTTGAGTACATCATTCGGTTCGGGTCGTCGAAGTCCTTGCCCGTGGCCAGGCAGAGCAGGTGGTCGTGGGCTTCTGCGTTTTCCTCGTCCACAAAGTGCGCATCATTGGTGCAGACCACCTTTATACCGTATTCCCCGGCCAGCTCCTCTATCACTGCGTTGGCTCTTTGTTGCAGTGGGTAAGTCTCCCGATTGGCCCTCTGCGCCGGGTTTCTCACTTCGTGGCGTTGTATTTCAAGGTAGTAGTCGCTGCCGAACACCCTTTTGTGCCATTCTATGGACTCCCTGGCCCCGGCTATGTCTCCTTTGAGAATGCGCGAGGGGACCTCCCCGGCTATGCAGGCCGAGCACACCATCAGTCCCTCCCGGTAGCGTTCCAGATCGGCCCGGTCTGTCCTCGGCTTGCCATAGAACCCGTCCACCCAGGCCCTGGACACGAGCTTGACGAGGTTTTTATAGCCCTGCTTGTTCTTGGCAAGCACCACGAGATGGTGGCCGCCGAGGTCTCCTTTCTCCTTTTCGCGCCCCTCCTTTCCTCGCCTTGCCACGTACATCTCGCAGCCGAAGATGGGCTTGAACGGCTCCTTTCCCTCCTCTTTCAGTTGCTTGTTTACCTTGGCGCAGTAGTCGGCAAGGCTCTTTACCCCGTACATCACGCCGTGGTCTGTTATAGCCATGCCTCGCATGCCGTCGGCCACGGCCTTGTCCACGAGCTTTTTCACGGTGGACATGCCGTCAAGTATGGAGAAGTGTGTGTGTACGTGCAGGTGTATGAAGTCTTCCATAGGGGTTGTTTGTGTAGGGTAAGGAGTCCAAAGGTAGTGAAAAAGTGATAAAGGGTGGCCGTGTGGCGGCCATTGTGGGCTGCCTGCGATACGTCCGGATGGCTTGCTGCTTCGGTGCTGTTCGGTCCGGGTTGCGGAATATGGCTAATTTTGCAGGCTGTAAAACGGAGTGAAACAGTGAGGAGATTTCAAAACAGGGTGGCCGAGAGTACTATGGCCTTGCCGGCGGCCTTGGCTTATTCGGCCGCGGTGTTCCACTTGTGCGGCTTGTACGGCCGCGGCTTGTGGGTGCAGGCGGTTGCGGTGTTGGCGGCAGCCTTGGCCGTGGCCCGGCTGAACAACGCCTATTCCCTCATACGGATATACAGCCGCATGGTGTCGTGCCTGTTCCTGCTTCTCACCATGGCGGCCTGCCATGGGTTGGGGGATATGGGGGCTGCTGCTGCTTCGCTTTGCTTCCCGTGTTTCCTGTTGTTCCTTTTCGGCACCTATCAGGACAAGGACTCCGCCGGGATGGCTTTCTATGCGTTTGCCATGCTCGGTTTTGGCTCGCTCGCCGAGCCGCACATGCTTGTGTTGCTCCCCTTGGGGTGGTTGCTGCTCGCCACGGCCATGCAGGCTCTGAGCCTTAGGACTCTTGCCGCTTCGGCCATGGGTGCTTTGCTGCCATGGTGGTTTGCAGCTGCCTGGACCGCCGTTGTAGGGGATATGGGATTCCTGTTGTCCGCTTACGGCAGCCTGTCTGCCTTGCCGGGAATGCCGGACTACTCGTGCATCAGCGTGGGCGATGCGGCTGTGTGGTGTTTCTCCACCCTTTTGCTACTTGTTGGCGTGGTGCATTTCCTGCGCCAGGCACACCGGGACAAGATACGCACCAGGTCTATGTACGAAGCCTTGATGGTGTCGGCCGGTTACATTTTGGCAGTTGCCGCGCTTATGCCGCAGCACAGCCATTGGCTCATAAGGGCGTATTTCGTGCCGGTGGCTGCGCTGGCCGGGCATTTCACAGCCCTCACCGCCACCAAGGCCACCAACATAGCAACAATAACTATGCTCGCCGGCCTGTTGGCACTGGCGGCTTACAACATGAATGGAATATGGCGGATTTTCTGATGGATTGGGGATATGCCGGGATGTTCGCGGCAGCGTTCATAGCCGGTAGCGTGTTCCCCCTAAGCAGCGAGGCTGTGCTCGTGGGTCTTATGGCAATGGGTATGGACAAGGCGTGGCTTTTCGGCTTCGCAACGGCGGGCAACACGGCCGGTTCCATGTTCAACTATTGGATAGGGCGCATGGGGAAGACGGAATGGATTAGCCGGCTGCTGCGCATAAGCCCGAGGAATATGGAGAGGGCTGAGCGGTTCACAGCCGGACGCGGGGCATGGATGGGCTTCTTCTCGTTCCTGCCGGTGATAGGCGAGGCCATAGGAGTGATGCTCGGCCTTATGAGGGCCAATGTGTTAGTAACCCTTTCGAGTGTTACCCTCGGCAAGGCACTGAGGTATGCGCTGCTGATTTTCGGTGCCGGGCTGGCGATGTCGTGCACGGGCGGCAAGGATGAGGGCAAGCCCGTGGTGGTGTCATCCATAGAGCCGCTGGCTTGGTTTGCCGGGCAGATAGGCGGGGACCGCTTTGAATACCGGGTGATGGTGGGGCAGGGGAGCGACCCCGAGACCTACGAACCCACGGCGAAGCAGATGGCTGCCTTGTCAGACGCGGCCATGTTTGTGGCTGTGGGTGGAATAGGGTTTGAGGGAGCCTGGTTGCCGAGGTTCAGGGAATATGCGCCGGTGGCCGATTTCGTAGACACTTCCGAAGGGATTGCAGAGTTGAGGAAAGGTGATTGCGGAGATGGGGACCCGCACACTTGGACAAGCGCGGTGAACGCCCGTGTGATTGCTTCCAATATTTGCACTGCCATGTGTAGGCTGCAACCTGCCGACAGCGCAACCTTCCGGGCCAACCTTGCAAAAGTGATGGACAGTATAGCGCGTGTTGACTCTATGGCTTCTAACGCCTTGGGCGGAGGTGCTTTCCTTGTATACCACCCGGCCATGACTTACTTCGCTTGCGACTATGGTATGGAGCAGATTGCCGTGGAGCAGGAGGGCAAGGAAAATTCCGCAGCCGGACTGCACGCTGTCATAAGCCAGGCGCGCAGAAAGGGTGTGCGGGTGATGCTCGTGCAGAAGGAATTTGCCGGAGGCAAGGCCGAGACAGTTGCCGGGGAAGTCGGCGCAGTGGCAAAGGTTGTGAACCCGCTCGGGAGGGATTGGCCGGCCGAAATGGAAACAATAATAAAGGCCTTGGCCGAATAGGCTGCATTCTTGTATATGTATATGGAAACGGAAGGCACCCCTATAATAAGGTTGGACGGAGTTTCCGCCGGCTACGATGGGAAAGCCGTGGTGGAGTCGGCCTCTTTCTCCGTTTACGAAAGGGACTTCCTTGGGATCATAGGACCCAACGGCGGTGGGAAGACCACATTGCTTAAAGTGATGATGGGGCTTATTGGGCCGATGGAGGGCTCTGTGGACTATTTTGACGGAGGTAGAAGTGTGGGCAAAATCCCAATGGGATATCTGCCGCAGTACAGCAGCATAGATAGAAAATTCCCTATATCCGTGGCCGAGGTGGTGGAAAGCGGCCTTGGGAATGCGGATATACGGCGGAGTGTGCGCCGCAGTATGGTGGCGGAAGCCGTGGCCGAGTTCGGATTGGAAGCGGTGGCAGGGCGCAGCATTGGCTCCCTCAGCGGCGGCCAACTGCAGCGTACCATGCTCGCCAGGGCCGTGGTGTCAAGGCCTCGTGTGGTGTTGCTTGACGAGCCGTCCACATACATAGACCAGCGTAGGCAGGAAGAGCTTTACACCTTGTTGGGAGAGATAAACCGCACTACGGCCGTGGTTATGGTTAGCCACGATGTGGGGACGGTCTTGCAGTGTGTGAAAAACGTGGCTTGCGTGGCCGGCACGGTGCATTACCACCCCTCGGCCGAAATCACGGGCGAACACCTTAGCGAGGCTTTCGGCTGCCCAATTGAAATATTAGGACACGGGGGGCTGCCGCATAGGATTTTGAAACAGCACTGAGTTTGACGCCTTTCCGAAAAAAGGGCTATCTCACCTTGGGAACAACTGTATCACGTATAAAGGTTGGCGATGCATTTGTGAATGGATCGTGGGAACTTGTTCTGACTGCAATATTATTCCCTTGCCAATGATGTTCGTAGAGCGGTTTGAATTTGCCGAAGGCGATTTGCTTGTTGTGGAGGGGTATCATGCCTTGGTCTCATCGGTGAGCTATCGTGGGAGAACCTTCATTAGCCTATGTCCACTTAGGGATGTTGCCATAGAATTATGATTTGTCGTATCAAGTATCCTTTCCCTTTGTGAAATCAACTATGAGGCTTATTGCTTGTTGTTGTATAGGCTTTATTTCGTTAGTGAGGTTTATAAGTTACTGCAACAAAGGCTTTACACTTTTCTATGCCGTATAAAAGTGTATCAAGAGCACTACCTGATTATCGTTCACGCCTATCTTTATGAATTTGGGAAGTCAGTTCAGTTAGTTTGCGGTAATTCAATCAGTCTGTCAATTTGGCAAGTCGGTTGGTAAACCAGTCGGTTTAGACCTAAGTTTAAACCGACTGGTTTACCAACCGACTTGCCTACTTCTTGATTTTGGTCATAACTTGCTTGTTGCTTTTTTACGGGATAAAATGCCTTTTGAGCATGGCTTGTCTGTACCTATGTCTGTAAGGAATCTTGCCCCCGATTTTGCAGCAGGCGGTTGTACCATTGTCCATATAACCCTGAAGTGTTTTTGAACTCAGCCGCAACAGCTTGAAAAAGTCCTCGCCTGTGAGGAAGAGCTCGTCACTCAACACCTTCTATCGGAACTCTTACATGTTAAAACTGATAAGTAACTGCTGCAATGAAGTTGCGGCCTGGTGCTGAAATTCCCGAACTGTAATACCGATAGCGTGCATCAGTGATGTTTTCTAATCCGGCATGAATAGACAACTTGTCGGTGGCTTGGTATTGTGTCTTCAGGTTGAGTGTGAACCATGCCGGGCTATACACTTGCCCGTTGCTGTCAAGTGCATATAGTTCTGGTTTTTCTATCTCAGACTCGGGCATATCGGCGTATGGCCGCTCTGCTTGGAATTGGCAGTAACACTCCATTGATAGCTTGTCGTGATGGTATGTAATGCCTGCACGTCCAAAGAATGGTGTGGTATGGCGCAAGGTGCTCTTCTCTCCGTTGTCCAATTCTTCTTTTCCTTTCTGCAGGTTGAGTTTCATGTTGTATCCAAAGCCCATAGGCAGCACGGCATTGCAGCCGAGTTGCACACCCGTAACGTATGCCGAAGCCGCGTTTTGTATGGCTAAGAGTTTGCTCATTTCGCCTTTATACATCATTTCTGTTTTTCCGTTGGCGCTGAAAGGTCTGCGCACCATGGCATTGTCCAAATGTGTGTAGTAGGCAGCGATGTCTATTTTGAGGACTTTCCCAAAGGTCTTGGCAACACCTATCTCGGCATTGTAGGCATATTCGGGTTTGAGGTCGGGATTGGGAACGACAACGGCACCGTCTACCGAGTCGTATAGTTTGCCCATGTCGTCCACATTGGGTGTTCTAAAACCGCTGCTTGCAGAGAGTGAGAGCAGCCACGATTGCGAGGGGCTATACGTCAGTCCTACGCTTCCGGATAGCGCACCTTTTTGATTGGTTTGTTTGGGGTCAAATCCTAATTCAAGGTCATTGTTGCTGAAATCGGCTGAGAGTCGATAGTACGTATAGCGCAGTCCGGTTTCAAGGTTGAGCTGTGTAGACAAGCGGAACAAGGCTTGTGCATAGGCTGCATACGATGCCCATTGCGATTGCGGATAACGTGAGTAGTCTTGCGTTGTTTGCTTCGTGTCAATTTGTGTCGCCGTGCCTTGCGAAGAAACATCGTCATATACATATTCCAACCCATAGTATAGGGTGTGTTTTTTTAGTTGCTTGGTAAAGTCAGCGTTTAGAGAGTAAGCGTCCACCCCCTCTTCTGTCGTGGTGCGTGTGTTGTTGTTAAACTTCCTGTCTATCCTACTTTCTTCAAAGCGTTGCGCAGCTATGCGTATCGCCATGCGGTCATAAAACAGGTTTGGTTGGGTGTGTTGCGCAGTTAGTTGGTTCATCATCCACACTTGCGGGCCATAATTCCACTCGCCATATTGCGGAAGTCCTTTTTTGATACGCGTATGCCGGTCGTATCGTGCATAATCAGATGTTTCCGAATAATGCAAGGCGTATTGTAGATCCCAATATGAGGTGGGTCGGAATGCTATTTTTTGCATGAAATTGACTTGTGAATAACCTGAGGGCGACTGCACCAATGGGTTAGGGTTGTCAATAGCCACATCGTGTTGGTTGTTCTGTCTTTGCACGATATAGGGTTTCAGGTATTCGTCCGGGCCGTGGCTTCCTTGTCTCAGGTCGTCAAAGTTGAAGGTGCTGACACTGGTCAGTGCCGCCCATTTATGGCCACCAACACTCACATCGAAATGGGCGGTGCGCTCGTTGTTGGCCGAAGAATAACGCGCCGTGGCATTGCCTTTGATTATCGTTTTGCCTGCAACAGTGGCAAAGATGGGGTTCTTTGTGTTGAAACTCATCACACCTCCCATGGCGTCGCTGCCATAGACAACCGATCCGGGGCCGAACAACACCTCTGTTTGCCCTATTGCAAAGGGATCTAAGGATATGACGTTTTGCAGGTTTCCGGAGCGGAATATAGCCGTGTTCATCCTAACGCCGTCTACTGCATACAGCAGGCGGTTGGTGGCAAAGCCGCGTATCATGGGGCTTCCGCCGCCCAACTGGCTTTTCTGTATATACACATGCCCCGATAGTTCCAATAAGTCGGCTGCCGTTTGCGGCTGGCCAAACATCATATCTTTGGCCGCTATCGTGGCGATGTGCTTAGGCAGTTCACGTTGTGCCTGCTGCCATTTATTGCCCGACACCACCACTTCGTTTAAAGAGATGGCTGTTGTGTCGTTCAGTGTATGGGCTTGCGCATGGGTTGTTGCACAAGCCAGTAGCATAAGAAATAGATTCTTGCTCATTGGTTGGATTTATTGAATGATTAATTTTCCCGTTTTCTTAAAGGTGGCATTCGCTATCACATAGAAATATACGCCCGATGTCAGGCCGGCGGTGGATATTGTTGCATCGGCAGACACATTGATCTCTTGCGTAGCAATCAGTTTACCGGAGGCATTGTACAATTGCCAAGTACAAGGCTTATTGACTCCCGAGGGATGTAGCCGTATGCTTTCGCCACGCCTTAACACATTGGTAGACAATAATACGTCATGCTTTAATACCTCTTGCGCCACAAGATTGGTAGGGACGGCTATTTCGCCGGCTATCATTTGTTTGACGGTTTTGGTGTCGCTCCCCTCGGGAGTTGTGACGGTAAGCGTAACGTCATAGCTCTGGTTAGGGGCGATGGTTACGATAGGGTTGCGTGCAGTGGCGTCGGAAACGGAAAGCGGTTGTGGGTTGAACTCCCATTCCCAACTGACGTTTTCTTGGTTGACGATGGAGTAACTGTCAAACTCCACTTGTAGTGCATCCATCTTGTCGGCCTTGCCGGCATTGAGTATTAACGGCTGGGCAATGGGCTTAAAGGTCTTGTCTTTTAAGTCGCGTTGCCAAATGCCGTTGCTGGTGGCAATCCTGATTTTCCCGTTCTTGTAAAACGGCAGCATGCGGGCAATGGTAATCACCGGCGGCAAGCCCTCGGAATAGTCCTCCCACTGCCCGATGGTGTCGTCATAATGGAAGATGCGCCCGCGCGGTGCGTTGTATCCATTGCCCTTGGGGCGCGACACGCTGCCTATGGCATACACCGCATTCTTGTCGTTGCCCGTAAGGAAAAAGCGGTTGATAACCACTTGTTCGTCGTATGCAGGTTTTAGCGGACTGGCAGGGTCGATGGTCAAACCTCGGTCAAGTTTTTCCCAAGTATCGCCATTGTTGGTAGTGCGATAGATGCCGCCGGCATTTTCTGTGGCCACCCATATTTCGTTTTCATTCGTAGGATGGATAGCCGCTTTGGGTGTCAGCGAATTGAGGATTTCTCCGGGCAGATTGTCAAACATCGTAAACGACTCTCCACCATCTAACGAATAATACAAGCCGCACGCCGTAGAGACCACTATCTTGTCGGGGTTGGAGCGGGAGATAACGTGCGAGGTAACGGCTTTGGGGAAACGATATAGCTCCACGAAGCTCTGTCCGTCGTCAACCGTTTTCCATAAACTGCGCAATTCGTCTTCCCACGAACCCTTGAATATCAGGAAACTCTTGGCGTAGCGCGGGTCAAACTCAAGTCCCATGCCATATTGCTGTTGTTCGTACGGAAAGGTCCAGAAGTCAACAAAAGGAACAAACGGTGCGTGCCAATCATCCGGAAGGATGACGCTTTTGGGATTTGTGTCTGAGAACGCCACTTTGCGCGGATTGCTCAACAAGACATACCCCGTGGCTGTTTCGCTGCCTCCCATGTGGATGGCTGCCCCGTTATAGCGGTCCATTTGAGCCATGTCGCCGTTGTGGTTGCGTCCGCCCACCATCACATCTTCGTTCCATCCTTGGTCGAAACCGAAAAACTCCGAAGCGTAGATGCCATTGATTTTAGCTTCTGCCTTCGTGCCGAAGAAGTCGGGCGAGTAGACCATTCCGCCGTCGGTGGATATCCATGTGTCGCCGCCTTTCACTTGTATGTCCTGCATGTCGCAGTGGAGGTCAAACTCACCGATATACCCACCTTTTATTTTTACCGTTTCTCCACCATCGTCAGAGCGGTAGAGATTGAGCAAGCCGAAGAGCAAATGTTCCGGGTTGTCGGCAGAAGCAGAGATGAGCATGTCGTAATAGCCCTGTCCCCAACTTATTTCTATTGAGTTCATCTTGCCGGCTATGTCTTCGTGCTTAATCCATGTCGTTCCTCCATCCGTGCTCTTTAACAGGATGGGAGTGCCAAAATAATAGGGAGCTTTGAACGACAGGCTGTTGTCTGTTTTGCAGGCTAAGACGTATATGTAATTGTGTCCGCCGGGCGCTTCGGATAGTCCGATGCGGCCACACGCTAAGTTGTAGCCCAGTTGCGGCGATATTGTCTCAAAGTTCTCCCCGCCGTCAACGCTTGCTTTCAACACCACATTCCCGCCATCGCGTACCATGGCGTAAATAGTGTTGGCATCTCCGTGCTTATGCTTCACATCAAAGCACTCGCCGTTTTGCAAGAGTGTCCACGTCGCTCCGTTGTCGGCGGTTTGGTAAAGTCCGCCCGCAGTAGCCACAACCATCCGTTGGTCGTTGGCTGGGTGAAAGATTGCGTCACGGACAAGCTTGCCGCTGCTGCGTATGGGCGCGGGGGTGATATCCGTCCATGTGGCGCCGCCATCCGTGGTCAGCCATAGGAACGAACCGGCACCCATCAACACCTTATTCTCATTTTGGTAAGATATTTCCACCGTGGTTATCTCCCCGCCAAAATAGTAGTTGCCCGTACACTCCGTCCATTCCTCTCCCTTGTTTGTGGTCTTGAACATCATGCCCGTTTCTGTGCCACAATACAAGACGTTGGGATTGGTGCGGGAAACATCAAAGCGTTGCACGTTGGCTTGTCCCGGGTACATGGTTTTCTTTTCCATGTGATAGGTGCGCAGCGGCGAGAGCACCTCCCATTGGCTATTCGCAGCTGCACGTGTCAATGGCTTGTCATGCTGACGGCTATTGATATCTTCCACAAAACTGCGGAAATCGGCAAACGATGGCACTTCTATTTTCCCATTTTCTGCGACATAGGGAAGGTAGGCCTTTTGCCATCTCCTGAAGTAATTGATGACGGCCTTGGTGGTGGGCGACTTCCGCCGCATTTCCGGGTGTTGGCGCCTGAACTCCTCGAACGAATCAACCATGGCATGATAGTTCACGTTTTCTATGTCCGTGAGTTGCTGCATCCATAGCGGTGCATGTGTGGGAATGCCCGTGGGTGCGTATGGTTGGTAAGGTGCCTTTTTTGCCTCTTGCGCCATCGTGTTGCCCGTAGCAAGCACACAAAGGGCAAGCGCCAAAAAGTTTCTGTACGTTTTTATGATATGACCCATGTTCATTGCTTAGTTGTCGTTGTTGTGGATGAACTTTCCAAAATACTTGTAGTGTCCTGTTTTCAACTGGTAGATGTACACTCCTGGTTCCCGGCCTTGGAGAGGGATGTCTATGCTATGCACATGAGGCTCTATTTCTATGGTTTGCAGTAAAGCCCCTTTTGCATTGTGCAGTGTCAGCAGTTTGCTTTCATCAAGATTGGGCATTTGCAAGTGCATTACGGGTTGGTTGTCTGTGGTGTTTATCCTTATCTGCACTTCTGGTGTTTGCGGAGTTTCAATGTTGGTCGGCGTGTTTATCCTGATCATCTCTTTGATGGTTCGGCTGTGCGTGCCTTGTGGCGTGGTTACGCTGAGTGTCACATCGTAAGCCCCATCTTTGCCAAACACCACTTGCGGCTGCCGCGTATCGGCCCCGATGACCGATTGCGGCTGGGGTGAAAAGCTCCATTGCCATTGGGCTTGCTCTTGGTTGACGATGGAATAGCTGTCAAACAAAATCGTTTTATTGGGAGTGCTGCTGATGTCTCCGTCTCCGATGTTGAGCGCCATGGGTTGTGCTATGGGCGCAAACTGTTCGCGGTAGAGCGGTATTTCCCATATGCCCTGACTGCTGGCTGCGCGCAGTTTACTCTCCTTATAAAAAGGAATTAGGCGTGTGATGCGTGCGCCTTTGGGGAAGCCGTTGTCGTAGTGGGCCCATTGCTCCATACCATCTTCTTTGTATAGGATTACTCCCCCTTCGGTTGCCGTAAGGTAAACACCGTTTTGCTGGTTGCCGGTAAGCACAATCCAGTGGTATTTCTTCTTTTTCAGTTCGGCATCGTCATTAAGCGGATAATGCCATGTTAGGCCGCAGTCCGTAGTATACGCCACGTGGCCCGGGTAACTGGCGTTGACATACCACAGGGTGTTTTCATCGTTGGGATCCACGGCGATGTTTACCGTGCTGTTTCCCGTGGTAATGTCGTTAAAGGGCATTGTCTCAAAGTCTTCCCACGTGTTGCCGTTGTCCGTGGAATGCTTTATCCAATAGATGCCGGCCACATAGATGTGGTTGGGATTTGAGCGGGAAAACTCATAACTCGAAATGTCCTCGTATTCAAAATCAAGCATCTGCCGGAACGACACGCCTTCATCCTCCGAAACATATAGCTTGTCGTTGTCATTCCAGTCGGCCGAACGCATGATAAGACGTTGCGCATAACGGGGGTCAAAGCCCAACTCCTTGCAGGTGTACAATGTTTCAAAGGGCTTTTTGTTCCGGAATTGGTCGTAGGTGGTTTGTATCGCCCCGTCTATGTTTTGCGGTATGGTGCTTACGCCTGCATCAGAGAAATAGACTTTGTTGGGGTCGCTCAACAGCACATGCCCGGTGGAAAACTCCACACCGCCCACGTGCAGCGAGTTGCCCTCGCCAAAGTTCGACGTAATCACTGCATCGCCATTGTGCCAACGCCCGCCAGCCATTACATCCTCGTTCCACCCCTGGCCGAAGCCCACATATTCGCTGGCGTAAATGCCGAAGTTGCGGTCGATACCCGGCGTGGCAAAGAAGTTGTCCGAATATTTGACACCTCCATCAGTGCATATCCACGTGTCATTGCCACACACCACGATGTCTTGCATGTCGGGGTGCATGGCATCTTGGTTTTGGTATCCGCCGATGGCCGTCTTGTAAAACGACTCCTTGCCGCCTTTGGTAGAGCGGTAAGCATTGCACAGTCCGTAGATAACGTGTTCGGGATTGCTCTCAGACACGCCCACAATCATGTCAAAATAGCCCTGTCCGCCATAAGGCTCGTCCATATAGGGCGAAAAGGTCTGCTCTCTCCCTTCCCTTACGGTGTGGTCTTTCCAGGTTGCCCCGCCGTCCGTGCTTTGCAGGATATGCGGTTTGCCCAATCCGCCGTAAGGCCCTTCATCGTAAGAGTTGCCCGAAGCGTTGACCATGGCGTACACATATTGTTCGCCCCCGGCGGCATTGCTCACTGCCAACCGCCCCGCTGTGATGTTGCCCACAGGCAGTGAAACGGGGGTGAATGTGGCGCCGGCGTTGTCAGAAATGAGCATTTCAAACTTTTGCTGTCCGCTACGTTTGGCCAAGAGGTAAATGCGCTGGTCATTGCCCGGCTGCAGTTCGTGGTCGTGGCACACGCCGCTGAGGGTTTGTGTGAAGCTTTGGCCTCCGTCGGTGGAAACATAAAACCCGCCCCACTGCCCGTTGCTGATACCGGTACTCAGGGTGATATACTGTGTGTTGGCGGCCGATATGCGGATGCTATTGACGCGTGCATTGATGTCGGGATGCATTTCCCATGTGTTTCCGCCGTCGGTGGTCTTCCATAGTTGTTGTCCTCCGCCTGCATATACTATGTCGGGATTGGTGGGGTCCACTTGTATGGCAAAGATGGGCCCGCCGAAATTGTGCAGCGCATTGCAAGGGAGCCAGGTTTCGCCCTTGTCGGTTGTCTTGAAGACGACACCCATTTCCGTGCCTGCATAGACAATGTCCGGGTTGGTGGGCGAGACGGTAAGGCGGTAGACGCAGGCTTGCGAGTCTTTCGACTTTCCCATCTTGCCTTTCGTGGTGTTCGGCCCGATGTTGCGCCACGCCTTTGTGTCCCCGGCACGGGTGTTCGTGGTGGTTTGTGCAGACTCGTTGTGCGCAGCCAACTGCCGCAGGTGTTCGCTCATTGTAGGCAGGTGTATAAATCCGTCCGCTCCCACATACGGCTTGTAAGCCTTCATCCACCGGCGGTAGAAGTTGACGGCGGGCTTGTTGTCAAGTGTCTTGACGCGTGCGTTTATATCCGTGGCCATCCAGTCGTTGAAGAGTGAATCCATTTCGTGAAAACTCACCTTGGATGGGTCCCGGGCGATGTTGCGCATCCACGAAGGCGCACTCGCCGGTAAAGGCTCGGGGGTGTAAGGATCAAATAAAGGGGTATGGTTTACCTGTGCTTGTATGTGTGTGCAAAATGGAAAAACAGCCACAAAGAGGGCATAGGAAACACGATGATGCATAGTTGTGTTCAGTCTATTAATAGTAAGATGATGAATATTGAAACATAAGATGTTGCAAAGCTACGCATTTTTGTGGATATGATGGTCAATTTCGAAGACGAGTACAAGCCATGGGGTAGGGGAAAATATTGGAACGTTCCAGCAGAATACAAGTTTTTATGGGAGAATCTTCTTTGATGTGGTGTAAAAATTCTTACCTTTGTGTTTGTAGAATTGTAATGCTAACATCACAAAATCGTCGTATGAGGGTAATTAATAGAATAAAGGTTGTGCTTGTGGAGAGGCAACGCACAAGCAAATGGTTGGCCGAGCAGCTTGGCAAATCAGAGAACACGGTTTCCAAATGGTGTTCCAATAAGGTGCAACCGTCGCTTGAGATACTATACGAAATCGCCAAGTTGTTAGATGTGGAGGTGCGCACTTTGATAGTCTCTTCAAAGGAACAAGCATGAATGGAAATCCATCAGCCAATAAAACATGGCAAGGAAGAAAAAAGACATAGCCCCTGATTTGTTTGATGCTCTCAAGTCTGACGAACAGATCAAGATGGAGAATGCGCAAGACTTGTACAACTTCTTGTTCGAGGCTTGTAACATTATTCGGGGTCCTGTGAGCCAGGACAACTTTAAGGACTACATCACACCACTCCTATATTACAAACGCATCTCCGATGTTTATGACGAAGAGATGCAAGCTGCCCTCGGGGAAAGTGGTGGAGATATGGATTATGCCATGCTGCCCGAACAGCACCGCTTCGACATTCCGGAGGGCTGCCATTGGACGGATGTGCGCGAACGCTCGGAAAACCTCGGGGCTGCCATTGTGGGGGCTATGCGCAAGATAGAACTTGCCAATCCTGATACGCTGTATGGTGTGTTGAGCATGTTCTCCAACCAGAAGTGGACTAACAAGAGCATCCTTACCGACGGCAAGATTCGCGACTTGATAGAGCACCTGTCAACCCGCAATCTGGGCAACAAGGCTTATCCTGCTGACTTGATGGGGGATGCGTACGAGGTGCTGCTGAAGAAATTTGCCGACGACTCAAAGGCGCAAGCGGGCGAGTTTTACACTCCCCGCTCTGTTGTAAGCCTGTTGGTGCGAATCTTAGACCCCAAACCGGGGGAGACTGTATATGATCCGGCCTGCGGTAGCGGTGGCATGCTTATCGAGGCTGTCCATCACATGAATCATGACAACCTTTGCTGTGGAAGCATTTTTGGCCAAGAGAAGAATGTGGTCAATGCCGCTATTGCCAAAATGAACCTGTTCCTCCATGGCGCTTCCGACTTCAATATAATGCAAGGCGACACCCTCCGCTATCCCAAAATACTCCAGGGAAACGAGATTGCCAAGTTCGATTGTGTTATTGCCAACCCGCCGTTCTCTCTTGATAAGTGGGGCGCTACGGAATGGTCTTCCGACAAGTTTGGCCGTAACGTCTGGGGTACGCCATCCGACAGTTGCGGCGATTACGCTTGGATTCAGCACATGGTAAAGAGCATGGCTCCGGGCAACAGCCGAATGGCGGTGGTTATGCCACAGGGCATCCTGTTCCGTGGCAACGTGGAGGGTGGGATAAGGGAAAAGCTTGTGAAGAGCGACCTCATAGAAGCCGTAGCCACCCTCGGCGACAAACTCTTCTATGGCACAGGGCTCAGTCCTTGTTTCCTCATACTGCGCAAGATGAAACCGGCCGCACACTCGGGGCGCATACTTATGATAGACGGCACTAAGATACTTACCGCAAAGCGTGCGCAGAACGTACTGTCGCCCGACAACGTCAACCAGCTCTACCAACTCTACTCCGACTATAAAGACGTGGAAGACTTCTCCAAAGTGGTTACGCTGCAAGAGGTTGCCGACAAGGACTACAACCTTTCGCCAAACCGCTATGTGGATTACCACAAGGAGGCGGTACGCCCGTACGAAGAGGTAAAGAAAGAATTCATGGAAGCCCTTGAAGCAGTAAAGCGGGCGGAAGAGGAGGTTCGGGAATTGATAATTGATAATTGATAATTGATAATTGATAATTATGAAGGAAAATGTCGTTTTACGGAAGAGCAAGGCTTTCGCGCTTAGGATTATCAAGATGTATAAATGGCTGAGTGAAGAAAAACATGAATATGTGCTGAGCAAGCAATGTCTCAGAAGC
>R18__coassemble_1596_pt1 | contig 23568 bp, 17 predicted proteins | sample R18__metabat2_low_PE_037 | metagenome-assembled genome bin R18
ACTGAAAAGGGAAATGGATTCTTCGGTCGCTTCGCTCCCTCTGAATGACTGACAGAGGAAATGGATTTTTCAGCCGTTGCCGCTTCCTTTGGACGGAGGTATGGAGATTCTTCGCTTTGCTCAGAATGACGGCAAGTGACCATTTAGTAATGTTGACCGTTATAGCCTGTGTATGGGTGGTTCGCACCGTCTATTCCGCCAAAGGGAATAATGCCACACCGTATTATATACGAAAAAGGAGCCGCCTTGCAGCGACTCCTTGGGGTGTTGTAGCGGGGGTGGGACCCGAACCCACGACCTCCGGATTATGAATCCGACGCTCTAACCAGCTGAGCTATCCCGCCATATTTCCAATTGCGGTGCAAAGGTAAGCCATAAATCCCTCACAGCCAAAACAAGCACTGCTTTTTTTCCAGTGCACTCCAAATAGGATTTTCCATATTCGGGCGTAGGGATTCCTGTTTAAGGGCCGTATGAGTTTGCCTACCTTTGCCTATGTACAAAGCAGAAGGACACAGCTATGGGAAAAATTATCGTGATGTTCTTGGCGGGTGTGGCTTGCATGTCGGCCGCCTCGTGTGGAATGGTAAGGAGCGTGGTGTTCACTCCCTCGCAGGTGGAAAGCATACGGCGCGGAATGACAAAGGAGGAAGTGCTGGCCATAACAAAGACGGCCCCGGACTACAAGCGGTTCTCCAAAGACCGCGAGCAGTGGGAGTTCCACCGCTATGTGAACAGCAACAACACCGCCATAATAATAGACTTCCACCGCGGTATTGTGGATGAACTGAACACCCTGCCGCTGCCGCCGAAGCCGTCAGGCAGGGATTGGTAGGGCGGTTGCTTGGCGGCATTTGCATAACTTTGCAAGCTGCAAAACCACTCCGCCAGCAATGCATTCCAAGACACACTCCGCCATGTTCCGGGTAGCAGCCGCGCTGGTTGCGGCCTACCTTTCCGCAGCTTGCTCCGTGGAAAGGCATCTGCCCGTGGACGGCTACCTCCTTTCCAAGGTAAGCGTGGAGGCGGACGCGGCCGGGGCGGAGGGCTTGGAAAATTATGTAAGGCAGCGGCCGAACTCCAAGTGGTTCTCCGTTTTCAAGACCCCTTTGGCCGTGTATTCCCTCTCCGGCCGCGACACATCACGCTGGATAAACCGTGCGCTGCAACGCCTGGGTGAGCCTCCTGTCGTATACGACACAGCCCAGGCGAAGATCTCCTGCCAAGACATGGCCCGCGCCATGGTGTCAAGGGGGTATATGGATGCGTCAGTGGAGGTGGACACCGCCGTAAAAGGACGGAAAGTTGAGGCCATATACCGCATCTCTCCCGGGCAGCCACGCACCGTGGCTTCTTACAGCCATAACGTGGAAGACTCAGGGGTGGACAGTTTGCTAACAGCGGCTATGGCCTGGGAGGGGAACATAAGGCCTGGTGCGCAGTTTTCGCTCACAATGCTTGAAAACGAAAGGCGGCGGATAACATCCATACTGCTTGACAGCGGATATTACAAGTTCAACAAAGACTTCATACGCTTCTCCGCAGACACGCTCCCCGGCAGCAGGGGAGTTTCCCTGGAACTTAGGCTGCTGCCTTACAAGGCCGCGCCGAACGCGCTAGAGACCAAGCACCCACGCTACACAATAGGCCGCATAGCCTACGCCCAGCCTGGCGGAAAGGGGTTGAGAATGAAGGTGCTGGAGCGAAACACCGCCTTGGAAGAGGGAGCGTATATGGACAATTCGGCCCTAAGTCGCACCTATAACAACTTTGCACGCTTGTCCGCAGTGAAATATACCAACATAACGCTGACAGAACGTAAGGGTGCGGACACTTTGGACTGCCTTGTTACGGCAGTGCCGGCAAAGTCGTCCACGCTGTCTTTCATACCGGAGGGCACCAACACAGCCGGGGACTTCGGCGCGGCGGCTTCGCTCACCTACCAAAACCGAAACCTATTCCGTGGGGCCGAGGTGCTTAGCATAGAGGCCAGGGCCGCCTTTGAAGCCATCACCGGACTTGAAGGCTACCAAAACCGGGACTACATAGAATACGGGGCCGAGGCCAAGCTGCAATTTCCCATGATAATATCGCCCGTTACAGCAATAAACAGGGCGGGGGGAAACGAGGCCACCACGCAGTTTTCCGTGGCTTACAACATGCAGAACCGCCCGGAGTTCCACCGCCGCATGTTCAACGCTGCGTGGAAATACAGCTGGCGGGCCGGCAAGGCGGCGTTCAGGTTAGACCTGCCTGATTTGGGATATGTGCATATGCCTTGGATAAGTCCCACGTTCAAGCACGACTACATAGACAGCACAAGCAACCGCAATGCCATACTGCGCTACAACTATGAGGATCTCTTCATAGCGAGGTCGGGCTTCGGGCTGTCTTACAGCGACGGAGCCACAACCATCAGGGCCAACGTGGAGACCGCCGGCAACCTGCTATCGGCAATCGCAGCCGCTGCAGGTGCGGAAAAGGGGGAAGGAGGCCACCGCAAGCTCTTCAACATAGCATACGCACAATATGCCAAGGCGGACTTGGACTACACCCGCACCCTGCGGTTGGACGGCCGCAACACCCTTTCTCTGCACGCAGCGGTGGGCATAGCCTATCCTTACGGCAACAGTTCCGTGCTGCCTTTTGAGAAACGCTATTTCGCAGGAGGGGCCAACTCGGTGCGGGGATGGAGTGTTAGAACGCTCGGCCCTGGCAGTTTCAAGGGGGAAGACGGGCGCATTGACTTCATCAACCACACCGGAGACTTGAAGATAGAGGCCAGCGCAGAATACCGCACCCACCTGTTTTGGAAGATAGACGGGGCCGCTTTCGTGGATGCCGGCAACATTTGGACACTTAGGGAATATCCCGAACAGCCCGGCGGGCAGTTCAAGATAGGGGAGCTGCACCGCCAAATAGCGGCGGCTTACGGCATCGGACTGAGGTTCAACTTCGACTATTTCATAGTGCGCATGGACTGTGGCATGAAAGCCATTGACCCGGCCTCCCCGTCGGGTAAGGAACACTGGCCCATAGCACACCCCGACCTTGGTAGGGATTTTGCCTTCCATTTTGCAGTAGGCCTGCCTTTCTGACGGATTGCCGTAGCTTGGAAAGCGCCCTCCGGCTTTCCGTATTGCTTGTTTTGCGGCACTTGCTTCCCATAGACAAAAACTAATTCATACCTTTACGGCCTAAAAACCTGGATAACGATGAAACTAACCATTGCGAAGGCCGTTTTGGCGGCCTTGCCCTTGTGTGCCTCGGCTGTAACGGGCGGAGAATACGTAGACTTTGTTGACCCTCTGATAGGCTCCGGCGGCCACGGCCATGTGTTCGTGGGTGCCAATGTTCCGTTCGGCTTCGTGCAGCTCGGCCCATCGCAGCCCGTCAAGGGGTGGGACTGGTGTTCCGGCTACCATTACAGCGACAGCGTGGTTACGGGCTTTGCCCACCAGCACCTCGGCGGCACTGGAATAGGAGACCTTGGGGATATTGCGTTCATGCCCATGGTTGAGCCGTCTTACTCCTATGCAAAATTCTCACACGATGGGGAAAAAGCACGCCCGGGATATTACTCCGTGGAGCTGTCAAATGGTGTAGGTGTGGAACTCACCGCCACGCAGAGGGTCGGTTTGCAACGCTACACATTCCCCCCGGGGGGAGATTCCGTGTTTGTGGCCGTAAACTTGAAGCAGGGCATAGGTTGGGACGCTGCCACTTCGTGCGGTTTTCGGCTCGTTGACGGCTCGTTGGCCGTTGGCTACCGCTTTTCTTCCGGCTGGGCTGCTGACCAAAGGGTGTGGTTCGCCGCCCGCTTCTCCCGCCCTGCACGCATTGTGTCGCTTGCAGACACAGCTGCGGTGCTTGCCTTTGCCAACACTGCGGAACCGTTGATGGTGAAAACGGGTCTGTCTCCCGTTAGCAGCGGCGGGGCGTTGCTCAATATGGAAGCGGAAGTGCCCGGGTGGGATTTCGGCGGAGCGGTGGCTTCGGCAAAATCAACTTGGAACAAAGAATTGTCAAAGATAGACATAGAGACCGGAGACAATGCAGCCAAGAGGGTGTTCTACACAGCACTCTACCATACGATGACGGCTCCTTCGGTGTTTTGCGACATAGATTTGAACTACCGGGGTGCGGATGGGGCAATACATAGATCCCCCCACACGATACATACCACCCTCTCCCTTTGGGACACATACCGAGCAGCCCATCCTCTCATGACCATAATACATCCAGAGAAGCAGAAAGACATTGCGGCAACTCTCATGTCCATAGCCAGGGAGCAGGGTAGGCTGCCCGTGTGGCACCTGATGGGCAACGAGACAGACTGCATGGTGGGAAATCCGGGGATACCCGTGCTGGCTGATCTCGTGGCCAAGGGTTTCGTGGAAGACACCATAGGGGCTTTTGAAGCCATGAAAGCAACAGCACTGCAAAGCGGCAGGGGATTGGGGCTGCTGAGGGAATACGGATTCATACCCTACGATAAGGACAGCACTCACGAGACGGTGGCCAAAGCCTTGGAATACGCCATAGCCGACGATGGCGTAGCACGCACCGCAACGCTTTTAAACAAGGATGAAGATTGGGCTTATTTCCACGCCCGAAGCCGTTCGTACGACAAGTACTTTGACAAGGGAACGCTCTTTATGAGGGCCGTGGGTACAGATGGGAATTTCCGAGAGCCGTTCAACCCATTCCGTTCCACACACCGCCAAGACGACTACACCGAGGGCAATGCATGGCAGTATACATGGCTGGTGCCGCACGATATCCATGGGCTTGTGTCGCTCTTCCCCTCTGAGAAGCGTTTTGCGGAAAAGCTCGATTCCTTATTCGTAGTGCAGGGGGACATGGGAGCAGAAGCTTCGCCCGACATAAGCGGGCTGATAGGTCAGTATGCGCACGGCAACGAACCGAGCCACCACATTATTTATATGTACAACTACATAGGCCAGCCGTGGAAGGCCGCACCGCTGCTGCGTAGGGTGATGGGCGAGATGTACACAGATGCCCCGGACGGCCTTTGCGGCAATGAAGACGTGGGGCAGATGTCGGCTTGGTACGTACTATCCTCAATGGGGCTTTACCAAGTGGAGCCGGTGGGGGGCAAGTACGCCATAGGCTCCCCGCTATTTTCTAAGGCTACGGTGGATGTGGGCAGAGGGCGTATCTTCTCCGTGGTGGCCAAGAACAATTCCCCCAAGAATGTTTATGTGCAGTCTGCAAGGCTCAACGGCAAACCCTACCGCAAGTCGTACATAAACCACCGAGACATAATGGCTGGGGGAACGTTGGAACTAACTATGGGGCCCAAGCCGTCAAAGTTCGGCACGGCAAAGGCAGATAGGCCATAACAGCAGAGGTATGAAAACGGCAACGATGGTTGTGGCGGCAGTGCTGGCGGCCTTTGTGTCAAGGGCATATGCCAAAACGGAGCCGGTGGACTATGTGAGCACCCTTGTCGGTACTGCTTCCAAGCATTCTTTCTCCACCGGCAACACCTACCCGGCAACGGCCATGCCATGGGGTATGAACGCCTGGACTCCGCAGACGGGCAAGATGGGAGACGGATGGACGTACACTTACTGGGCCGACAAGATAAGGGGATTGAAACAGACCCACCAGCCGAGTCCTTGGATTGGGGACTATGGACAGCTGGCCGTAATGCCAGAGACGGGAGCCGCTGTGTTTGACGAGGATCAGCGTGCAAGCTGGTTCTCGCACAAGACGGAGACAGCCAAGCCGCATTATTATAGTGTTTATTTGGCTGATTATGATGTTTGGGCGGAGGTGGCTCCTACGGAGCGTGCGGCCGTCCTGCGTTTCACCTATCCTCAAAGCGACAGCTCTCATGTTGTGGTGGATGCCCTTGACGGAGGGTCTTACGTGAGGGTGTTGCCGGGAGACAGGGAAATTGTTGGATACACCACAAAGAACAGCGGCGGTGTTCCGGCAGGATTCCGAAACTACTTCGTAATGGTGTTTGACAAGGATTTCTCCACCGCCGAGACTTATTCGGAGGGAAAGCCAACCGGCGTGCTTGAAAGCAAATCAGTACATGCCGGTGCCATAGTGGGCTTCGCCACGTCCAAGGGTGAAAAGGTGTCTGTGAAAGTGGCCACGTCGTTCATAAGCGTGGAGCAGGCGCGGCTCAACCTGCGGGAAGTGGAAGGCAAGACGTTTGACGCTGTGCTTGCCGAGGGGCGAGGCAAGTGGAACGAAGTGCTGGGCAGGGTTGAGTTGGAAAGTGGGGACACAGACCGCCTACGCACTTTTTACTCTTGCTTGTACCGCTCGCTGCTGTTCCCACGCGGTTTGCACGAGGTGGATGTGAAAGGGGATACGGTGCATTACAGTCCTTACGATGGCAAGGTGCACCCGGGCTACATGTTCACCGATACGGGCTTTTGGGACACATTCCGCAGTCTTTTCCCACTGCTCAACCTCCTCTATCCTTCGCAGGCTGAAAAGATACAGCGCGGATTGGCCAACGCCTATCGGGAGAGCGGTTTCCTACCGGAGTGGGCGAGTCCGGGGCATCGGGATTGCATGGTGGGCAACAACTCGGCTTCTGTGGTGGCAGACGCGTGGCTGTGCGGTTTGCGTGGTGATTTTTCCGAGACTTTGTGGGAAGCAGTCGTACATGGGGCTGCCGCTTCCCATCCCCACATAGGCTCCACGGGCCGTGCCGGGTGGAGTGAATACAACTCAAAGGGTTATGTTCCTTGCGACATAGGATTGAACGAGAGTGCAGCGCGTACTCTTGAATATGCCTATGACGACTGGTGCATATACCAAATGGGACGCGGCATGGGTAAAAGTCGCAGGGAAACGGGCAAATACGCAGAGAGGGCGATGAACTACCGCAACTTATTCGACAAGTCGTCAGGGCTGATGCGTGGGCGTAAGGCGGACGGCTCTTTCGCCGAACCTTTCAACCCATTGAAGTGGGGTGGCGACTTCACCGAAGGAAATAGTTGGCACTATACCTGGTCGGTCTTCCATGATGTGGCAGGGTTGGTGTCCCTAATGGGTGGGGAAAAGGTTTTCAATGCAATGCTTGATTCGGTGTTCAACCTGCCGCCGGCGTTTGATTGTTCTTACTATGGTGGGGTTATACACGAGATAAGGGAAATGCAGGTGGCTGGGTTCGGCAACTATGCCCACGGCAACCAGCCGGCCCAGCATATGGCCTATCTCTATTCCTACTCTGGTGAGCCTTGGAAGACGCAATACTGGGTTAGGGAAGTGGTGGACAGGCTTTACTCTGCTGCTCCGGATGGGTATTGCGGAGACGAAGACAATGGACAGACATCTGCATGGTACGTGTTTTCTTCCCTCGGTTTCTACCCGGTGTGCCCGGGCAGTGGGCAGTTTGTCATAGGTACGCCTTCTTTCCCCAAGGCTGTCTTGCACCTTGAAAACGGAGTGGACGCCACGATAGAGGCCTCGGGTGAAGGCCCTTACATTCAGAAGGCTTGGTTCGGCGGAGTGGAATACGGACGGAACTACTTGTCTCGTGGAGATCTCCTGGCCGGGGCTGGAATCCACTTCCTACTTGGCACGGAGCCGAACAAGGCACGCGGGATTTCAAAGGATGCGCGCCCTTATTCTTTTTCGGAAGACAACTAACACAAATAGATATGGCAAAGAAACATTTCATAGCAGCCATGGCGGCAGCGGCTTTTGCCGCCGCGTGGCCAGGTGAGTCCGTTGCAAAGGTGGATGAAAGGTATACCGTGGTAATCCCTGACGGCGTGGCACGATATGTGTCAAAGCGTCCGCCGGTGGAAGAACGGCTGTTCCGCTCGGACGCGGTGGAGAAGAAGATAAAGGAGGTGCAGAAGTTGTTGAAAGGCAATCCGAAGCTGGCTTGGATGTTCGGCAACTGCTTCCCCAACACACTTGAAACGACAGTACACTACCGGCTTGAAGAGGGGGAGGACGACACCTTTGTCTATACGGGGGACATACATGCCATGTGGCTGCGCGACTCCGGGGCGCAGGTGTGGCCCTACATCCGTTTCGCCAACGAAGATCCTGATATTAAGAAGATGCTCCGAGGGGTGATACTAAGGCAGTGGAAGTGTGTGAACTTGGACCCATACGCCAATGCTTTCAACGATGGCCCTGTGGGTAGCGAATGGGAAAAGGACAATACGGACATGAAGCCGGAGTTGCACGAGCGCAAATGGGAGATTGACTCGCTGTGCTACCCCATACGCTTGGCTTACGCCTATTGGTTAGCCACAGGCGATGCTTCCGTGTTCGGCGAAGACTGGCTCAGGGCCATAAGGGCCATTGTTAACACATTCCGAGAGCAGCAGCGCAAGGACGGCCCCGGCCCATACCGATTCACGAGGGTTACCGATAGGGCTTTTGACACAGTGGGGTGGGACGGCCTTGGAGCACCGGTTAAGCCGGTGGGCCTGATCGCATCCATTTTCCGTCCGTCTGACGATGCCACGGTGCTGCCTTTCCTTGTGCCGTCCAACTTCATGGCTGTGTCGGCAATGAGGAAAGCTGCCGAAATACTTTCAAAGGTGAACTCCGATGCGGCCTTGGCTGCGGAATGCACTATCTTGGCCGACGAGGTGGAGACTGCGCTGCGGGAATATGCAGTGGCAGACCACCCCAAATACGGAAAGATATATGCCTTTGAAGTGGACGGCTTCGGCAACAAACTGTTGATGGACGATGCCAACGTGCCGAGCCTACTTGCTATGGGTTATCTCGGAGACGTACCAATGGACGACCCCATATACCAAAACACGCGCCGCTTTGTATGGAGTGAAGACAATCCCTGCTTTTTCCGTGGCAAGGCCGGTGAGGGTATAGGAGGCCCTCACATAGGTTATGGCTATGTGTGGCCCATGAGCATAATGATGAAAGCGTTCACGGCCGGCAGCGACGAGGAGATTGCCCAATGCGTTAATATGCTGATGGCCACGGATGGTGGCACGGGCTTCATGCACGAGTCTTTCCACAAAGACGATGCGGCCAAGTACACCCGGGCCTGGTTCGCTTGGCAAAACACCCTCTTCGGCGAACTCATACTCAAGCTGATAGATGAAGGCAAGGCTCCGTTGCTCAACAGCTGCCGTGCCAAATAAAAAGAAAGGAAAAGCACACCCAGCTTGATATTTTTGCCATATTTGCAGCGCAAAGCGCCCCATGGCAGGGCGGTTGCTTGGGATAAAACAAACTAAACACGGCTAATACAATGGCGGAAGGGTTAGAAGTGAGGGAACTTGACCAGGTGGTGGTTAGGTTCTCGGGAGACTCCGGCGACGGCATGCAGCTCGCCGGCAGCATATTCTCCACAATTTCTGCAACGGTGGGAAACAGCATTTCCACGTTCCCGGACTATCCGGCGGACATAAGGGCCCCGCAGGGCTCGCTGTCGGGGGTGTCTGGTTACCAGGTGCATATAGGTGAGGACGAGATTCTCACACCGGGAGACAAGTGCGACGTGCTCGTGGCTATGAACGCGGCAGCCCTCAAAACGCAGCACAAGTTCGCCAAAAGCGGGGCCACGATAATAATAGACACGGACGGATTCGGGGAAAAAGACCTGAAAAAGGCGCAGTTCGCCACGGCAGACTACCTTGAAGAACTCGGTATAGACGAAGACTACGTGGTGGCCTGTCCCATCACAAGCATGGTTAAGGAGGCACTGAAAGACTCAGGCATGGACAACAAGGCCGTGCTGAAATGCCGCAACATGTTTGCCTTGGGAATAGTGTGCTGGCTCTTCAACCGCGACTTGACGTTGGTGAACGACTACCTGCGACGCAAGTTCGGCAAGAAGCCGCAGGTGGCCGAGAGCAACATCAAGGTGGTGCGTGCCGGTTACGACTATTCCATAAACACCCACGCCAGCGTGCCGGCCACTTACCGCATAGACTCCCGCAACCGGCAGAAGGGCCGCTACATGGACATCACCGGCAACAAGGCTACGGCCTACGGACTGATAGCCGCTGCGGAAAGGGCCGGGTTGAAACTCTTCCTCGGTTCGTATCCCATCACACCAGCCACTGACATTCTAAACGAATTGGCCAAGCACAAGTCGCTCGGGGTAGTTACCGTGCAGTGCGAGGACGAGCTGGCGGGCTGCGCTTCGGCGGTGGGCGCTTCGTTTGCCGGGGCTTTGGGCGTAACATCCACTTCCGGGCCGGGAATATGCTTGAAATCGGAAGCCATAAACCTGGCTGTCATGGACGAACTGCCACTCGTCATAATAGACGTGCAGCGTGGCGGTCCGTCCACAGGGCTTCCCACAAAGGGTGAGCAGACGGACTTGCTGCAAGCGCTCTACGGACGGAACGGCGAAAGCCCAATGCCCGTGATAGCCCCCACAAGCCCCAAAGACTGCTTTGATGCGGCTTACAGCGCCTGCAAGATTGCTTTGGAACACACCACGCCGGTGATGTTGCTAAGCGATGCCTACATCGCCAACGGCAGCGGGGCGTGGCTGTTGCCGGATCTTTCGCTAATGCCGCCCATAAGGACCCACTATGCCAAGCCGGACATGAAAGACCACTACTCGCCCTATATGAGGGACCCAAAGACTCAGGCGAGGTACTGGGCCATACCGGGTACTGAGGGCTACACCCACATCCTCGGCGGATTGGAAAAGAACCAGTACACCGGGGAGATTTCCAACGACCCGGACAACCACCACCGCATGGTGGAGCTGCGTGCCGAGAAAGTGGCGAGGATACCGGTGCCTGACGTTCCAGTGGGTGGGGACACGGAAGATGCCGAGCTGCTCATAGTGGGCTTCGGCGGCACTTACGGACACCTCTCCTCGGCTCTTTCCGAACTAAGGGCTAAGGGCTACAAGGCGGCCCTGGCCCACTTCAAGTTCATCAACCCTCTGCCGGCCAACGCGGCGGCGGTGCTCACACGCTATCCCAAAGTGGTTGTGGCCGAGCAGAACATGGGGCAGTTCGCCACGTACCTTATGGGCAAGGTTCCTGGGTTTAGGCCGCACCGCTACAACCGGGTTACTGGCCAGCCGTTCACAGTGGGTGAACTTGTTGAGGCTTTTGAGGAAATAATAAAGTGATGGAGGACAAAAAGATGGCACAATACAGTATTAACGACTTCCGTAAGGGTACGCCGAGGTGGTGCCCGGGCTGCGGGGACCATTTCTTCCTCGCCTCTATGCAAAAGGCCATGGCCGAACTCGGCATACCTCCGCACAAGACTGCTGTGATATCAGGCATTGGCTGCTCTTCACGGCTGCCGTACTATGTCAGCACCTACGCCATGCAGACCATACACGGCAGGGCGGCTGCGATTGCCACCGGGGTGAAAGTGGCCAACCCCGACCTCACCGTTTGGCAGATAAGCGGCGACGGCGACGGCTTAGCCATAGGCGGAAACCACTTCATACACGCCATGAGACGCAACGTCGACCTCAACATGGTGCTGCTCAACAACCGCATATACGGCCTTACCAAGGGGCAGTATTCCCCCACTTCTCCAAGGGGGTTCGTGTCAAAGTCTTCGCCGTACGGCACAGTGGAGGACGACTTCCGCCCGGCGGAGCTTTGCTTCGGGGCGAGGGGCCGCTTCTTTGCGAGGGCGGTGGCTTCCGACGGTCCCGGCACGGTGGATGTCCTCAAGGCGGCCTGCAACCACAAGGGGGCGGCGGTGTGCGAAATACTGCAAAACTGCATGATATTCAACAACGGCACTTTCGACTCTGTCTACACAAAGGAGGGACGCAAGAAAAACGCCATATACGTGGAACACGGCAAGCCGCTGCTCTTCGGTGAGGACAATGAATACGGCTTGGTGCAGGAGGGCTTCGGCCTGAGGGTCGCCAAGATAGGGGAGGACGGGGTTACCGAAAAGGACATACTCGTGCATGACGCCCACTGCGAAGACAACACCCTGCAACTCAAACTGGCCATGATGGATAATGCGCAGGGCTTCCCCGTGGCTCTCGGCGTGATAAGGGATGTTGAGGCCCCGGCCTACGATGAGTGCGTGAACGCTCAGATTGAGGAGGTTAAGGCCAAGAAAAACTACCACAACTTTGCCGAGCTCCTGGAAACCAACGACATCTGGGAGGTGAAGTAAGCCTTTACGGCTTTTTATGGAGGCTTGTGCCGGCGGCGGGTATGTAGGGCTGGAATCGCCCGTGCCTTGCCGCCGGCTTTTATGTAAGGGGCGACATGCCTATGTCTTTTCAAACCGCCATCGTTTTCAAACATATGCACGTACACAACCACAACAATCATCCCGCTTGGACTTCCAACCAAGGCAGGGTGCTTTCTTTCTGCATAGCCGCCAACTTGGTTTTCGTGGCCGTCGAGGCTGTCTTGGGATACCGAGCCGGATCCATGTCCCTGCTATCCGATGCCGGCCACAACCTCGGAGACGTGTTCAGTTTGGTGTTGGTGGCTGTGGGGGCGAGGTTGGCCAAGGCCAAGGCCACAGACCGCTACACATACGGCTATAAGAAGTCCACCGTGCTCATTTCCCTGCTCAACGCCATTGTGCTGCTCGTGGCCGTGGGCGCAATTATCGTGGAGAGCCTACGGAAGTTCGGCTCTCCTACGGCGGTGGACGGCCCGGTGGTCATGTGGACGGCCTTGGCCGGAATAGCCGTCAACGGCCTCACAGCATGGCTGCTAATGGGTGGGGACAAGCGCGACCTGAATATGCACGGGGCTTATGTCCACATGTTGGCAGACATGTTCGTGTCGCTCGGCGTGGTGGTGTCGGGTGCGGCCATATCCGTTACCGGGTGGGGCTTGATCGACCCGGTTGTGGGGCTTGCCGTGGCTGCGGCAATACTCGCTTCCACGTGGCACTTGCTGTCGGGTAGCATAAGGCTGTCGCTCGACGGCTTGCCTGAGGGGGTGGACTTGCTTGAAGTGGAGCGGGCCATGGCCGCAGTGCCTGGTGTGGCTGACGTTCACCACGTGCATGTGTGGGCGCTCAGCACTACGGAGAACGCACTCACTTCGCACGTGGTCTTGAAAGACATACGCAGCCTGGAAAGCGTGAAAAAGGCCCTGAAAGAAACCCTGCGCGGCAAGGACATAACGCACACCACTATAGAGTTTGAGATAAGGCAGGCGTGTGGGGACGTGCTGTTGTCAGGTGGGGCTTCTTGACTTGTTGTTGCTGATGACTATTTGGTGCAAAGCCACTGCGTTCTGTAATGGAATACTTACATTTGCCAAGCTCAACATAATAGTTGTATATATGGGTTTCCTCAAGCGATGCAATGGATACGTATGCAGATGGTTGTTGTTGTCGCTATCTGTTTTCCTTTTTACGTACATTTCAATAAGTTGCGACAAAGAGGATGACATATCAACAAGATACAAGTTTGTCACTGCAAAAGATGGTAGTAAGCTAATAGTGAGAACCGACACTTTTACCTATCTGTCGGGAATAGACTCTGTTATCCCAGACAAACCATCGGGTGTTACAGATGTTGAACACCTCAATCGTTTCATAGAGTCCTACACGGAAGATAGGTGTTGGATAAATACAAAGTTAGGAGACTGGTGTGTCAAATATGGATTGTCTACCGATTCCACCTACCTTTCTAAAAGGCGCATATATTCCCAGTATATACCGGGAAGAAAGGGTTACGTTGCAATTCCTTTCGTCCCAACAATCGACCAAATGGGATTTCAGCATAATGATTCAAGGAACACCATAGGCTTTTATGGGGGATATGGCATAATACCAATAAAGGGTGTCTATGGCAATTGTTGGACTGTCATTTTTGATGTAAAATATGACACCCAAGGAAACGAAATAAATCTCTATTACCCATGCTGTCCGGAACAATTGAAATGGCACTATTATTGGTATAAACTATAAAATAAATAGGTGTGAAAGGTAGACACTTTTTTAGTGCATCACTCATGTCTTGCTTTTTATGTCATGCAATTCTGATGAGGAGTACCAAGAAACGAATGTGATTGATTTTATTTCTCAATCAGATATTATAAGGTCATATGAAAACACCTCTTCTTATGTAATATCTCAATCCTCCAAGGATATCGCAAAAACGAGATCCTCATCCTTGTCGGTACAAGAAGAAGAAGTAATATCTATGATTGACTATGGGTACACGAATATAAGCATAGCTGGCTATAAAGCAAAGGCTGCATATCAAAATATGCATCCGGTAGTTATAGGAGTAGGGTTGCCAGGTGGAGTATAAATAGTTGAAACTATATGTGTAACAAAAGAATTATCTTCATATAGGGCAAAAGGCTTAATTGTCCCAACTGCTCCTATTGAGTAAAATAAAGATATGGGGTTGGTTTCGTCCGGATATTACAACACAGCAAAAGGCTGGAATCCTGATGAAACTATTGAATCTGGTGACAAAAACTTCATTGGGATGACCTATCTTATACATTTTATAAGCACATTGGGTGGGGCTCAATTAGACAAATACTATCCATGTAGGCCGGAAAATATTGTTTGGAGCTATGATTCAAGGAAATTATAACACATACACAAATGCCTTAATTGGTTACCCTGCAAGGGGAAAGCAATTAAGGCGTATTTGAATTTGCCAGATGTGCTTGCAGTGGCAAATTGTTTTAGGTGTTGTCTGTGGGTAGGAAAAACTTAGTCCCTACATCATATACTTTTGAGATAGTTTTTTCGCCTTGCGTTCCGCTTCGGCCCTGAACGCCTTGTACTCCTCCGATTCCGGGTTGAAAGGGCGGTGCGCCAAGGCAGCCTTCACGGGCAGCCATTCTCCCATGTATTCCAAGGCTTCGCGGCTGAAATAGCTGTCGCGCAGCCTTTGCCATATATACTCGGCAGCCTGCTCCGTGGGGTGCAGCATGTCTTCCTTGTAGAAGCGGTAGTCGCGCAGCTCGTCGTTCACAATCTCGTACGCCGGGAAATACTCCGCCGCGCCGGCCTTTGTGCGGCACAGCTTGTCGGCGGCTAACAGCAGGGTGGCCTTTGACAGTTGGCTGCCGTGGAAGCCGTACTTGGCATACCTTATCGGGCTCACCGTTACTATCACCCTCACGGCAGGGTTGCGCCCTTGCAGGGTCTCAACGGCCTTTTCCAAGTATCCGTGGCATTCGTCCACCGACAGTTCCCTCTCTTCAAAGAGCCTTTGCGGGCGTTTCTGGCAGTTGTCCACTATCTCCCCCGTTTCGCGCAGTATGTACACGTGGTTTGTGCCTAAGGTGAATACGGCAACGTCCGGCGCACCGGCGCACCTTTCCACCGTGTGCAGTATGCTCGCCGGGTTGTACATCACTCCGTATGGGTTCACCTCTGCTCGGAAACCGTCTTCGGCGAACCGCCGCCCTATGGCTTGTGCGAAGCACGACCCCACGAACAGCAGGCTGTCCCGCGTGCCTATCATGAAACCGCCCTGCGGCACCTCCACCTTTGTCCTGAACTCCATTGCTCCCGTTTTTCAGCTACGGCTTATTTGCAGGCCAGTGGCGCTCGGTTTCATGGCCACGAAGCGTGCGTTGCGGTTGGGCGCGGCCTCTTTCAGCGCGGCTCTTATGCGTGCGGCGGCCCCCGGGTCCTTGGCCACCATGTACAGGTATCCGCCCCCGCCTGCGCCTGGCAGTTTGTAGCCTAAGCAGTAGTCGTCCACAAGTTCCGTTATCCTCCTCACCTCCGGCGGGTTCGTACCGCTGTCCAAGGCCTGGTTTTGCTCCCACGTCTTGCGCACGAGCAGTCCCGTGCGGCGGAAGTCGGCCTGTTGCAGGGCTTCGAACATGTCGTAGGCGTGCGCCTTCATCTCCCTTAGCATGGCTATCTGCCCGTTTTGGTTCAGGAACATCCTCCTCACTATCTGGGCCAATATGTCCTTTGCCGTGCGGGTTATGCCGGTGTAGTACAGCAGGTGGCAGTCTGCCGAGCCCGGGTCTTCAAACACTATCTGCGGCAGCCATCTCACCTGCGGCGACTGCTCCGGGCCGGCCGCCGTGGTCAGCAGCTTGGCCCCTGGGTATAGTCCTCCGAACTGGTCTTGCCAGCCCCCGCCGGTGGTCAGCAGCTGTTCCAAGGCCATGGTGCGGCGGCCTATCTCGTCCTTGTCCCATCCCAAGCCGCAGAAGTTGCCCACTGCCCCGAGCACCGTGGCGGCCAGTATGCTGCTGGTTCCAAGGCCGCTGCCCGCCGGTATGGCCGAGAGCATGGTTACCTCTATGCCGCAGCCGAAGCTGCACAACTGCTCTTCCAATGTGGCGTGCCTTTCCGCGCAGAACTCCGGCAGGAAGCCCGCCAAGGCCAGGGCGGCCTTGGGTATGGAAAAGGGGCTGCCCACGTGGTGGAAGTCTTGCAGCTCCCCGTAGGTCTTCACCACTTCAGCTGCCCCGAGGTCTATGCTTCTCAGTATGACGTGGTACTCGAGGCAGGGCTTTACAAAGGCTTGCAGCGGCGGTTGTCCGTTGAGTTCCACGGCTATGTTCACCACGGCCCCGCCCTCCACGAGGCAGTGCGGCGGGGTGTCCGTCCATCCGCCGGCCAGGTCTATGCGTGCCGGACTGCGTGCCCACACTATCTGGTCCGCGTAGGCGTCGTTGCGCGGCCTTTGCCCCTTGCGTGCGGCTTCTCCCACCACGGTGTCGCGTAGCAGGCCGAAAGCCTTTGCGCTGTCCTCCCCGTGCGGCAGCCCCGTAAGCCTTGCCACCTCGCTGCGGAACATGGCGTTGTGCACCCTCGCCATGAGCGGCTCACCGGGCGGCAGGGCTGGCGGTGCCGGGATGTTGTTTGCGGCAAACTCCCCTGCCGCGTCTTCCAAGTCCACTTGGTGGAACACGCTGTGGCGGTGGTTGCGCGCTATGGCCGTCCAGCTCCCGGCCCGCAGCTTGCGGCGCTGTGCCGCAAGGCGTTCCAGGTTTGCCGTGTCCGAAATGCCGTCCGCGCTCGTCTTTTCCGCCGCAGCCCACAGCTCCTTCGCCCCTTTGTCCCCGCCTTCGGGGTCGAGCATCCAAGCCAGCATTCGGCCGGCCGCGGCCAAGTCGCCTGTTACGGGGAAGAGCGCAGCCCCTTGTATGTCCACGCCCCCCGCGATTGCGGCCGGGTCTACGCCGTGCTTGGCCGCCCATTCCACGAACGGCTGCCCGAGGAAAGTTGTGGCCGGGGCTTGTAGCGGCCCGCGGAAGGCGTCGTCCATTCCGTAAGGCCTTACCGCGTAGCCGTCCGCGCCTATTGGCGCCATGTCTGCGCATTGGCCCGGGCCGAGCGTTATCTGCCAGTCGTTCCCCGGTATGCCGGTTATTATGTTTCCCTCGGAGAGTTTCCATCCCGCGCCCACCACGCTGTTTTCTATCCACAGCCGGCGGTTGTCGGCGGTTATTGGCGTGCCCACCTCGGCGTTTTGCACGAACATGGCCGGGTGCGGCTTGCGCGAGTTGTGCATTATGAGCCGCTGGTCGTCCACTACGTTCTGCACCGCCACCATGGACGATATCAGTTCGGCGGAGGTGCCGAAGTGGTAGAACTCCCCGCCGGCGAGCGGCAGCACGGCCACGGAAAGGCCGGCTATCCCCCCGTCTGCAACCGACGGGTTTTCTCCCAGGGAGCAGCCGAACTGCCCGTATAGGTCGTATTGCGACACTTCTTTGCCGGTTGTGGAGCGTTCCACGAGGGCTTCCACTGCCCTGGCCGACAGCAGCCACACGCCAATGTCGGTCATGTAGTAGTATTCCTTGGACAGCCGCCCGAGTTCTTCCACGGCAGGTTTCTGCAGCATGCGGTGCAGTTTGCCCGGAGCGTTCCTCGGTGTGAGGAACACCCCGTGGTGCGAGGCGGTCTCCGCTCCGGTCCACAGTCCGAAGCACACCACGTCTGCCTGCGGTATGGCGGGCAGCGAGCCGGCCCTCACAAGCACGTCGCCGCTCACTATCATCGTGGTCAGCCCCTTGGGGGCCGCCGCCATTATGCGTTCGTACAGCGGCGTTTGCAGCGACAGCAGGTCCTGCCCCAACCGCTGCCCGCGTTCCCAGCGGAACACCGGTATGGGCGTGAGCACCTTGCCCGACGGGGCGTATGCGGGCAGCCTCCGCCCTTGTCCGCCGGCGTGCACAAGTATGCGCCTTTCGCTGCGCAGCCATTCCCGGTAGCCGGTGTCCGGGGCTTCTTCCCGGTGGCATTCGGCCAACAGCCAGGCCGTGCCGCCGCCCGAGCCGAGCTTGCTGCCCACCGGGTCGTGTGTGCAGTACCATTCCCCACGGGGCAGCCCCGTTACCTTGTGGAAACAGCCGGCCAGGTTGGGCGGCAGAGACAGTAGTTTCTTCATATTTGGTTGGTGTCCTCTATGGTGCTTTTTGTTTGTCTGAGAATGTCTGGGAAGGTTGCGGCCGGTATGGTTGCCGTGTCGCCACGTTGTCCCATTTCGCTGTGTTTGGCACTGTGTGCATATTGTCCAATATCGTCATGTTGGGCTGAGAGCGAAACATCTCCGTTACGGGATTCTTCGGTCGCTTTGGCTCCCTCAGAATGAGGGACAATGCCGTCATGTTGGGCGCAGCGAAACATCCCGCCGTTTATGTTGGATTCTTCGCTTCGCTCAGAATGACGGGTTGTGTTGTTGGATTCTTCGCTTCGTTCGGAATGACGAGTTGTGTTGCGGGATTCTTCGGTCGCTTTGGCTCCCTCAGAATGAGGGACAATGCCGTCATGTTGGGCGCAGCGAAACATCCCGCCGTTTATGTTGGATTCTTCGCTTCGCTCAAAATGACGAGTTGTGTTGTGGGATTCTTCGGTCGCTTTGGCTCCCTCTGAATGAGGGACAATGCCGTCATGCTGAGCGCAGCGAAACATCCCGCCGTTTATGTTGGATTCTTCGCTTCGCCCGGGATGACTCGTTGCCGTGTGTGATTCTTCAGCCGCTTTGGCTCCCTCTGGATGGCGCGTTGAGGAACGGGTGGCGCTATTGTCGCGCAGCAGCACGCCCACTTGGCGCAGCACGTCAAGTTCCCAACCGCCCTTGCCGAAATATCTCAGGCAAAAGTCTTCCTTGTAGTCAGTTTCCCTTTCCAACAGCTGCAAAGTTAGCCCCATAAGGGCGAAAGTGCAGGCATGCGCGGCAACAAAAGCCCCGAGTGGGAGGGAATCCTGCGTAGTGCGGCTGGGTTTCCGCTTCCGGTACCACGGCTTGGTACAGGTAATACCACGGCTTGGTACAAGTGGTACCACGGCTTGGTACCGCTGTGCCGCGCTGGCGGTTCCGCAGTGCGCGGGGCGGCGGCCCTGTTGTGGAAAACCGCTAACTTTGCAGCGGTATGGATACTATGAAGACAGCCGCTGCTGCGGCCTTGCTGTGGATAGCCTGTGCTGAGCCGGGAATGGCGGGCGGGGAATCCGCCGGGTACGACTTCCTGAGCCTTCCGCAGGGCGCGAGGGCCGCTGCGCTGGGCGGCGCCAACATATCGGCCGACGACGGAGACGCAACGATGGCCCTGGCCAACCCGGCCCTGCTGCACTATGTGCCGGACCACACCGCAGGGCTGCACTTCCTCTCCTACGCGGGGGGGGGCTTGCGGCGGGGCCGTGTTCAACCACGCCGTGGGGGCGCGTTCCACAGTGGCGCTCTCCGCCCAGTACATGGGCTACGGCGACATCAGGCACACTGACGAGTACGGGGCGGACCTGGGCAAGTTCTCGGCCAAGGACGTGGCCGTGGCGGGCCATTTCTCCTACCTGCTGGCGGACAACCTCGTGGGCGGGGTGGCGGCAAAGCTGGCCGCTTCGTACATAGCCGGGTACAGCTCCGTGGCCATGGCTGTGGATCTGGGGGTGAACTATGCCAACCCGGAGACGGGCTGGTCGTTCTCCTTGGCGGCCAAGAACCTTGGCGGCGAACTGAAAGCCTTCGCAGACGAATACGGGCGGCTGCCCGTGGACGTGCGTGCGGGGGTGAGCAAGCGGCTGGCGCACACGCCCCTTAGGCTGCACGCCACGCTCGACCGGCTCACCTCGTGGGGAGACAGCTTCGGCAGCCACCTCTCCATAGGGGCCGACCTCGTGCTGTCCGAGACACTGTGGGTGGGCGGGGGCTACAACTTCGCCCGCTCTTCGGCCATGGCCATTGCCGACGGCGAGGGGTTGGAGAGTGCACACGGCGCGGGCCTGAGCTTCGGCGCGGGCCTGTCGGCCGGCAATTTCCAAGTGGGGGCGGCTTGGTCAAAGTACCACGTGTCAAACTCGGCCTTGGTGCTGAACGTGTCTTATTCCATGTAAACAAGGAAAACCCGAATGAAGACTACCAAACGAATGGCGCTTGCGCTGGCTGCGGCGCTGGCCTTGGCTTCCTGCCGCGGCGGCTTCCGGATAGAGGGGGCGGTAACTGGCGCGGAAGACTCATTGTTGTACATAGAGCATATGGCCCTTTCCGGCCCCGTGGCGGTGGATTCCGTAAGGCTCGGGGCCGATGGCGGGTTCGCCTTCTCCGTGGATGCGCCCGAAACCCCGGAGTTCTACCGCCTGAGGATAGCCGGGCAGATAGTGAACATAGCCGCCGACACCGCCGGGGTGGCAAGGGTGGAGGCCGACTACGCCTCCATGTCTTACGGCTACCGGGTGCAGGGCCGTCCCTGCCAGTCCAAGATAAGGGAGCTGGCCGTGTTGCAGGCGGGGCTGCAAAGCCGCCTTGACGCCCTTTACAGGGAGCCGGGCATGACTGCGGCGCGCTTCGGCGAAAAGGCCGAGGCCGCCATCGGGGCCTATAAGGAGCAGGTGAAGCGCGACTATATCTTCGCTTCCCCGAAGGAGCCGCAGGCCTATTTCGCCCTCTTCCAGACGGTGAGGATAGGCGGGGTGGAGATGCTCATCTTCAACCCGAGGGACAGCGAGGAAGACGTGAAGGTGTTTGCGGCGGTGGCCACGAGCTGGGACACGTTCCACCCCGGGTCTGAGCGCGGCGAAAACCTGCACAACATAGCCATAGAGGGGCTGAAGCAGGTGCGCATACTCAAGGCCGAAGCCGCCAAGACGATAGACCCGGCAAAGGTGTCGGTGGCCGGGCTTGTGGACATAGCCCTGCCCGACGCGCAGGGGCGCATACGCAAACTGTCGGAGTTGGGGGGCAAGGTGGTGCTTCTCGACTTCCACCTGTTCGCCTCGCGCGGCAGTTCGGAGCGGATCATGTCGCTGCGCTCGCTCTACGGCAAGTACCACGCCCGGGGGTTGGAGATATATCAGGTGTCGCCAGACCCGGACTTGCACTTCTGGAAGACCAGCACGGCGCGCCTGCCGTGGATCTGCGTAAGGGAGCCAGAAGGCGTGCGCGGCTCGTCTCTGGCCCGCTACAACGTAAGCTCCCTGCCCACATACTTCATAATAGACAAGACTTCCACCCTGCAAAAGCGCGATGTGCAGGTGAAAGACTTGGAAGCAGAGATAGAAGCCCTGCTGTAAGGCTATGGAAGCCCTTGAAAGGATGGCGTATTGCCCGGCGTGCGGTTCCGCACGTTTCGCGGTGGCCGGCCCGAAGAGCCGCCGCTGCGCCGGCTGCGGCTACGAGTGGTTTGCCAACCCGGCCGCTGCCGTGGCGGCGTTCATCACCAACTCGCGCGGCGAACTGCTCGTGGAGCGGCGCAAGATGGACCCCGCAAGCGGCACGCTCGACCTGCCAGGAGGCTTTGCCGATGCCGGCGAGACGGCGGAGCGGGCCGTGGCGCGCGAGGTGGAAGAGGAGACCGGGCTGGCAGTGTCCGCCTCCCGCTACCTGTTCTCCCTGCCCAACCGCTACGAATACTGCGGCACGGTGCTGCCTACGCTGGACATGTTCTTCGCCTGCTCCGTGGAAGAGGGTGCGGAACCCGTGGCGGCTGACGATGCAGCGGAGTGCCTATGGGTCCCCATGGGCGGCATAGACCCGGCCGCGTTCGGCCTGGCTTCCATACGCCGGGGGGTGGAGCTGTACCTATCCATGCGGCCGGGGAAACCATAAGCGGATGCTCTGCGAGTCGTTTTTCTCACTCATGCCCATGTTCGCGGCGCTGTTCTGGGCCGTGCTGTTCTTCCTAGACGGTAAGGGAAACCTGCCGCGGACATACCTCGGGGTGTTCTTCTCCATAGCCTTTGTCAACTACCTGGCCCACGCTTCGTTCTTCCTGCGCGAGTACCGCCTTTTCGCCTTCTTGGAAAACGTGTGGGTGTTTACCTCCTTGGTGTCGTACCCTCTGTTCTACTACTACCTCCGCCTGATAACCCGCGACACACGTATAGACTGGCGGTGGCTGTGGATAACCCTGCCGGCGGCCGCGCTGTCGCTCTTTTCGTTCGCGCTATACTTCCATATGTCAGACGGCGAGCTTAGCTCTTTCGTACACCACGGCATGTACCACGAAGGCGGTGCCGCCGCAGCCACGCTGCCCGTAAGGCTGCAAATGGCCAGGGGCGTACTCTTCAAGTGGGTGTACGCAGTGCAGTTGGCCGCAGTGGTGTTTTTCGGGGTGCGCATGGTAAACCGGTACAACGAGCGCCTGCAGCATTTCTATTCGGACACGCAGGGCAGGGACCTCACCTCCTTCCGCACGCTGCTCTTCGGCATGCTGTTCGCCTCGGTGGTGTCGGCGTTTTCAGTCTTCATAGGCAAGGACTATTTCGTGGGTGGAGGGCTGCTACTGGCCGTGCCGTCCACGCTCCACACCGCCTTCCTATACTGGGTGGCCTTCGCCGGCTACAACCAGCGTTTCACCATAGCCGACTTCAACCGCGACATGGGGGGGCGGCAGGCGGAAAGCACTCCGGGGGATGGTGACGGTAGCGAACTGGCGCGGCTCATAGAAAAGGCAATGGATGAGGATATGGCCTTTACCAAGGCCGACCTGAAACTGTCCGACTTGGCCGCCATGCTCCATACCAACCGCTCATACGTGTCGGCCGCCATAAACAGCCACCTGCACACCGACTTCTGCACCTATGTGAACCGCCGCAGGGTGGACTATGCCAAGCGGCTGATGGACACGCCCGCCAATTCTGCCATGTCGTTGGACGCAATAGCGGAGATGGCAGGCTTTTCAAACCCCACCACTTTCTACCGGGCTTTCAAGAAATACACCGGTACCACCCCGGGCGAATACCTGCACCGGGCCAGGCCGTAGAGACTTTTACTGTCCACATGGCCCTCGCCGGGCTTTTCTGCCTCTTTTCCGTAAGGCCGCAGATGGACTAAATCATCGGTGAAACCGCCACTTTTTACGATTTGGCAAAAAAACCGCACGATTTGCCAACCCCGTTTTTACCATTTGCCAACAACTCTTTTTGAAATGCCATTCCTCGCTGCACTGCATTGGCCGACCTTTGGGCAACGCTGGCGGAGGACTGCACGCGCCGCGCTTTTGACGGGATAGGAACAACCAATAACAGATACGGCTATGAAAGCAAGATTACTATTGACGGCATTACTATGTATTGCCATGCTGCCGGCGGCAAAGGCGCAAGGCGGCACTTGGGAGACGGCCATGCAGCTAAACAGCGGCTACACCGCGCTCGGTTCCCTGTCTGACAAGCACAAGGCAGACTGGTACCGGATAGTGGTACCGGAGAAGCAGAACGGCACCGTGCGGCTGATCG
>R18__coassemble_1612_pt1 | contig 23124 bp, 19 predicted proteins | sample R18__metabat2_low_PE_037 | metagenome-assembled genome bin R18
AGCTTGACGGACATCTCTTCTTGCTTCACCATTTGGTTCTTTATGGCGGTCTCCACCAAGGCCAACTTGCCGTCAAGGCTAAGCGTCTGGGCCTGCATGGCGGCATCTATGGCGGCGAGCTTGGTGCCGAGGGACTCCGTGGAACTCTCAACAACCTTCTTCACAGCGTCAAGTTTTTCGCCCATAGTGCCCCCGAGGTTGTCTATGGCAGTGGCGAGCTTGCCGGACATCTCTTCTTGCTTCACCATTTGGTTCTTTATGGCGGTCTCCAACAAGGCCAACTTGCCGTCAAGGCTAAGCGTCTGCGCCTGCATGGCGGCATCTATGGCGGCGAGCTTGGTGCCGAGCGATTCCGTAGAACCCTCAACAACTTTCTTGACAGCGTCAAGTTTCTCCCCCGTCGTACCGACGAGGTTATCTATGGCCGTGGCGAGCTTGCAGGCCATATCCTCTTGTTTGATGGCCTGGTTCTTGACGGCGGTCTCCAACAAGGCCAACTTGCCGTCAAGGCTGAGCGTCTGGGCCTGCATGGCCGCTTCAATGGCGGCGAGCTTGGTGCCGAGCGTGGCGTTTGCAGAGTTGAGCACATCGGTAACGGCCTGCAACTTGGTCTGCTGGTCGGCGTTCATTTTGTCTATGGCGGCGGCGAGCTGCTTTATGGCTTCCTCGTTTTTGAGCGAGCCGTTGTTTATGGCGTCCACCACTTCGGCAAAGTCGTTGATTACACTGACGTTCATCGTGTAGTTGATCTCGGGCGCGTCCTCTTGGCACGAGGAGAGCAGCGCGGGTGCCGCTATCATCATGGCGATAGCGATCAGCATGGAATGAATACGTTTCATATCGTTGTTGTTTTTGGATGTTTTACTTGCTCGGTGTTACGGTTATCGTTACCCTGCGCCCCTCGGCTGCGGGCTTGTTGTTGCGTGAGCCTATGGCGGTCTGCGGCTGCAAGTCCCCGGGGGCGAAGCCCTCCTTTACAAGCACATCCACCACACGTTGTAGGCGGCGCCGGGAGAGCTGGGTGTTGTAATCGTCAGTGCCGGGCGTGCTGGCCTCGGCCACAAGGGCGAGCTTCTTGCCGCGCACTGTGCGGGCGAAAGACTTGAGCCTGTCGCTTTCCACGCTGCTCATATAGGAGCTGTTGTGGTCGAACTGCACGAAATAGGAGATTTGCACGCCGGCGCCCTTGCCGTCCTCGCAGTCTTTCAGCCGGCTTTGCAGGTCGGCGTTCTGCCTATCGGCTTGCCGGCGAGCGTTTTCTGCCTTGTCGGCTTTCTCCTTAGCCCGGGCCACCTCGCTTTGCAGCGCGTTCACGCGGCCGTTTAGCGCGGATAGTTCGCCCTCGTAATAAGTCCGCAGCACCTTGGCACGGCTCGGCACGAAGTTGTAGCGCAGGGTGGCAAGGGCGAAGACGAGGTTCTTCGGGGCTATGTCCCCTCGGTTGAGCAGCCAGTCCACCTCTCCTTTCACACCGATGGTAAACCTGCGGCTCACGTCCGCTTCAATGTGCAGCGTGGCCGGCACGTAGGTCGTGTTGAAATCCTCGTGGCGGTTCTTCGTACGCACGTTGCCCGTGAGGGTGATGGCACCGTCGTTGCCCACCATCTCGCCGTCTAAGAAAGGCGTGGTTACGCCGTTCTGGGTCTTGGTGTTGCTGAAATAGATGCCATACTCGTTGCCCTTGGCCAAGGTGTAACCCACTCCCGTGCCGGCCCACACGTTGAGCCATTGGGCGCGGCGGTGCGGCCACAGCTCCATCAGGTTGAAGCCCACGCCGAGCTTGGCGTTGTGCATGTTCACCATGTAGTTGCCGTAAGCCTTTACGGGCATAGCCTTGGTGTCAAGCGTGGAGAAGCGTTGCTCCCGGCGGTAGCGAGTCCAGAGGTACTCCGCCCCCACCCTCACCCAGGGGCGGATGGTGAAGCCTACACCTCCGCCCACGGCGGGCGACATTTTGTAACTGCGCTTGGCATCAAGGTTTTGGTACCACACGCCGTTGGCCCACGACAGGCCGCCCTGTGCGTAGATGCTCCAGGTGCGTGTCCTCAGTTCGCTGTTCGTGTCCCGCGGCGGCTGCCCTTCGCCATCGCCGTCCGTCTGCGCATTCGCACCGGCGGCCACTGCGGCCAAGAGTGCCGTTAGACCCACTCTTGCCCATCGGCCGCTGAGCGGCGGGATGGGCGGTTTCGTTCGTCTTTTGTACATACTCGGTTTTGATTGAATGGTTTTGTGTGATTCTGCCCGTATCGATTGGAATGGGGAAAGGGCTTGTTGCCCGGAATGGAATGGGCGGCGTTCCCGTCCCTTTTGTTGGGATTTACCTATCAGGTAGGCACAAAAAGCACTCCCCACCCATGCGGTCGCGGCGTATGCACACACGACAGCCTCGGTGGGGAGGAAAAGAATGTTTCTGAAAAATATTAAGCGAAATAGGGGGGGGTAAAGATAAACTTAAACCTTCCACCCCTTAATACGGAAAACAAATAAGCATTTGTGGATGGAATCCTGTCAACACCCAGGCCACTTGTCCGCCCAACGCGGCAAGTCCGTCCACCGCAGCCATTCCGCTCTGCGTGGCCGAATTCCAAAGCCATAAGGCCGTTGGCTATGCCGCATGTGTTGGTTTCCATAACTATTCTCTTCTCAGTAACCCCTGGCAAGCGGCAACGCCGCCGGCCGGTAATCCGCATTCTCCGCTGCAAACATAGCAATTTGTAAGGAAACAAGGCGACAAAGCGGGAAGAAAAAAACCGGGGTCGCGAAAGAGTGGATGGCATAGGTGGATGCCCGTTTCCGCAAATGCGGCTATCCTTGCCGAAAGTGGGTGCAAGGCCTTTCCGACAACGTAGAAAAAGCTCCCCCGTTGGCGGAAAAAATATCCGCAGCGGGGGAGCGAAAGAATGCCTTACGTGGCGTATGCCACGCCTTTAATCCCTATGCCACAAGCTTCTTTGAGGGCCTGGAAAAGAGCAGGGCGTAGAGCAGGATGTACACCGCGCAGGCCACAACCACCACGAAGCTGGGTATGTAGCCCAACATGTCCGCCACGGAAGCCTGCACGAACATCATCACGGCGCAGCCGAACACCATCGTCATGAATATGCCCGAGGCGATGGCGGTGTACTTGCCCAGGCCCTCCACTGCGAGGTTGAAGATGGCGCCCCACATCACAGAGGTGCAAAGGCCCACCAGCAGGAACGAGAAGATGCCGACCGGTATGTCCTGCCATATCAGCGTGAGCGTGGCCCAGTCAACACCGGGGAAGGCCACCAACACATCCCTGGGAGCCACCATGCCGAACACCACCAACACTATCGTGGCTGCGGACACCACCGTTACCATCAGCCTGCTGCTCACCTTGCTGCCTATGGCCGCGCCGAAGAAGCGGCCTATGAGCATCATAAACCAATACACGGCCACGAGCAGGCCCACCGTGCCGGCCGGTATGCCGTCGGCCACGAGGTACTGCTGCACGAAGTTGGGCACGCCCACCTCTATGCCCATGTAGAGGAAGATGGCCAGTGCGCCCAGGGCGAAGTGGCGGTGCTTCAAGGCCCCGCCCACCAGGCTGAGGTCCACCGGTGCCTGCTCCGGCTCGTCTATCTTGGAGAACAAGATCACAACGAAGCCCACGACAAATATAGCCAGAGCTATCATCAGCGCCGGGGTGGCGTCGGATATCTTGGCCTTGGCTGCGTCGCCTATTAGGGCGCCCATGAGGATGTAGCAGGCCACGGCGGCCGAAGAGTTGAACACCCCGCCTATCTGTATGAGCTGGTTGCCCTTGTTGCCCCCGCCGCCCAGGATGTTGAGCATGGGGTTTACCACGCAGTTGAGTATGGCCATGCACATGCCGGCTATGAACGCGCCCACGAGGTAGACGGCGAAGACGAGGCCTATGTTGCCCTCCACGTCGAGCAGGCCGCTGGCCCACTGTATAAGTATGCCGGCCGAGCCCACGGCAAGGCCGATGAGGGCTGTGGTCTTATAGCCGTACTTGGCTATGAGCATGCCGGCCGGTATGCCCATCACGAGGTAGGCCACGAAGTTGCCGTAGTTGCCTATCTGCGCCAAGACGTTTGATATCTCGCCCTGGTTCTTTATGATCGTGGCCATGGGTGTGCAGAGGTTGGTCACGAAGGCGATCATCGCAAACAGCGCTATCATTATGATGATAGCCACCCAGTTCTTTGATTGTTGAGCCATTTCTGTTTCCGTTTTTCAGCTTAGCAAATCTTCCTGGAGCCGTCTCCTATCACCACGTCTATCACCTTGGGCTCCTTGCCGTACTTGGCGGAGTACTTGGACTTGGCGTCGGCTATGAAGCTGTCGTACACCCCGTCTTTCACCAGGTTGATGGTGCAGCCGCCGAAGCCGCCGCCCATTATGCGGCTGCCCGTAACGCCGTTTTCCTTGGCTATGCCGTTAAGGAAGTCTATCTCCTCGCAGCTCACCTCGTACTCCTTGCTCAGGCCCTCGTGGGTCTCGTACATTTTCTTGCCCACGGTCTCGTAGTCTCCGGCTTCCAAGGCGTCGCACACGGCCAACACGCGGTCTTTCTCGCCCAGCACGAAGTGCGCCCTCTTGTAGTCTTCCTCTCCCACCTCGGCGCGCACCTCTTCCAACTGCTCCCATGTGCAGTCGCGCAGGGTCTCAAACCGGGCTTCGGGGTGCTTTGCGGCGATGTGCTTCACCACGTTCTCGCAGCTGTTGCGGCGGTCGTTGTAGGGCGACCCCACCAACTCGTGCTTCACGCAGGAGTTGAGCAACACGAGCTTGTATCCTTGCGGGTCGAATGGATAGTACTCGAACTCTCGGCTGCGGCAGTCTAAGCGCATCAGCTTGCCTTTCTGCCCGAAGACGCTGGCAAACTGGTCCATTATGCCGCAGTTCACGCCCACGTAGTTGTGTTCCGTGGCCTGCCCCACCAGGGCCAGGTCCCACTTGGAAACCTTGTTGTCCCCGAAGAGGTCGTTCAGTGCGAATGCGAAGCAGCTCTCCAGCGCGGCGGAAGAAGACATGCCGGCCCCCAGTGGCACATCGCCGGCGAAGGCCGTGTTGAAGCCCTTCACGTCCACGCCGAGCTTGCGCATTTCCTGCACCACGCCGTAGATGTAGCGCGCCCACGTGGCCCTTGGTCCCTCGGGGTCGTCCACCTTGAACTCCACCCTGTCCTTGAGGTCTATGGAGTAGCACATCACGGTGTTGAGCCCGTTGGGGCGCACCTCGGCCATTATGCCGCAGTCCACCGCGCCGGGGAACACGAATCCCCCGTTGTAGTCGGTATGCTCGCCTATGAGGTTTATCCTGCCGGGCGAGGCGTAGATGTTGCCAGTCTTGCCGTCGAAATGCTTGATGAAACGGCTCCTTACGTGTTCTATGTCCATATCGGTTTTAGTTTAGATTGGTTTTGCTGTGGTATGCCGGGCGCACGCTCATTCCGCCACGCCGAACTTGTATATGGTCTTCTGCTTGTATTCCCGCCCGGGGTCCAGCACCACGGAGGGGAAGTAGGGGCGGTTGGGGCTGTCGGGGAAGTGCTGCGCCTCGAAGCATATCCCGCTGCGCCTGGGGAAGGTGGCGCCGTGCTGCCCCTTGTAGCCGTCGGCCCAGTTGTCAGTGTAGAGCTGCACTCCCGGCTCGGTGGTGTACACCTCCATGGTGCGGCCGCTGCCCGGCTCGGTTATCCGTGCGGCGAAGCTCAGCTCGCCCTCCTCCCTCTTGTTGAGCACGTAGCAGTGGTCGTAGCCGGCGCCGTTCCTTATCTGCTCGTGGTCGGCGTCTATGTCGCGCCCCACGGGCTTTGGCGTGCGGAAGTCGAAGGGCGTACCCTCCACGAAGCGTATCTCCCCGGTGGGTATGGATGTCCCGTCTATGGGCAGGTAGTAGTCGGCGTTGATTTCGCACACGAGGTTGTCTATCGTCGGCGTGGGGTCGGCAATGCCGGCCAATGAGAAGAATCCGTGGCTGGTGAGGTTCACCACGGTCTTCTTGTTGGTGGTGGCCATGTATTCTATTACCAGCTCGTTGTCGTCCGTGAAAGTGTATACCACGGTGGTCTTCACCTCGCCGGAGAAGCCCTCCTCGCCGTACGGGCTGGTGTATTTGAGCACGAGCGTGTGGGCGTTCATCTGCAGCGCGTCCCACACCTTGGCGTTGAAGCCCTTGAGGCCGCCGTGCAGGCAGTTGGGGCCGTTGTTCACCGGCAGGTGGTACTCCTTGCCGTGCAGCTGGAAGCGGCCGCGGGCTATCCTGTTGCCGTATCGGCCCACGAGTGTGGATAGGTACGGCTCGGGGCTGTCCACCACGTCCTTTATGTTGTCGTGCCCTTGTATCACGTTGGCCAACTTCCCGTCCCTGTCCGGCACCATTATGGCCACTATGGCCCCTCCGTAGTTGGTTATGGCCACTTCGTTGCCCTGGCTGTTTACGAGGAAGAAGAGGTCTGTCTGCTTCCCGTTCACGGCGGCCTGGAAATCCTTGGGGTTCAGGCCGCTCTTGCGCTCTGTTTCGGCTGTGTTGCTCATTGTTATCGGGTTTTGGTTGTGTAGTCTCTCGGCAAAGTAAGTGAAAACAAATTGTTTTCCGCCGCGCTCCATTGTGTTTTTTAGTTTCCGGTTTCAGAATTGCTCCAATATCCTTATCCTCTCCCTTATGTCGGGGTGTGTGCTGAACAGGGTGCCGATGATGTCGGCCATTCCCCCGCCGTCCGCCCCGGGGTGTTCTATGAAGAGCTGGGCTATGTCTTCCCTGCCCACCCCGGCCAGGCCCGGGTCCGCCGATATCTTCCTCAGCGCGGAAGCCAGGGCGAGCGGGTCTCCGCAGAGCTCGGCCCCGCCGGCGTCCGCCATGTACTCCCTCTTGCGCGATATGGCGAAGCGCGTCAGCAGCACGAACACGTAGGCCACCGCCGCGCACGCCAATGCCGCCGCCATGGCCGCAAGCACGCCCGCGCCGCCTTTCCGGTCGCGGTCGCGGCCGCTTCCGCCAAGGGCTGCGTGGTAGATCATATGCACTATGGCCGACATCACCGTGGAGACTATGCCCACGAACACTATGCTGGTGATGAGCAGGCGCGTGTCGCGGTTGCGTATGTGGGTGAGCTCGTGCGCCACAACGCCGGCCAGCTCCCTGTCGTCCAGGCGGTCTATTATGCCGGTGGTGAGCGTTACGGCATAGCTGCCGCGCCCTATCCCGCTGGCGTAGGCGTTCAGCCCCGGGTCGTCCACGATGTTCACCCTGGGCATGTCCATGTTGCAGGCCATGCAGAGGTTCTCCACAATGTTATATACCCTGGGGTTGTCCCTCCTTTCCAGCGGCACGGCACCCGTGGCGGCCGCCACCATGGAGGCGTTGAAGAAGTAGGCCGCGGCGAACCATACCGCCACCGCCCCGGCCACCCATGGGGCGTAGTGGGCGAAGGCTGCGTTGACTGCTGCGTAGTCTGCCGAGTAGACCACCTCTCCCCTTTCGCCGTAGCTGGCTGACGCCATCACGTCCGCCACCAGGAAGAACAGCCACACGGCCGCGAGCAGTATGGCCGGGAAAGCCGCCAGGAGCAGCATGCTCATGGCGTTGTTGCGCCGCACCTGCGCCTGCATTCCTACGTATCCCACCGGGCTCAGAAGCTTATTTCGGGGGCCTTGTCAAGGGCCGCCCTGTCCTGCTGCGGAATCTCGAACATGGGCTCCTTTTGGAAGCCGAACATGCCGGCGACGACGTTGGAGGGGAAGGTCTGCACGGAGTTGTTGAGTTCCCTCGTGGCGCTGTTGAAGAAGCGGCGCACGGCGGCCAGCTTGTTCTCCACGTCTGAAATCTCGGACTGCAGCTGCATGAAGTTCTTGTCGGCCTTGAGCTCCGGGTAGGCCTCGAGCGACACTTTCAGCCCGCCCAGCGCGCTTGTCAGGGCGTTCTCCGCCGCCACCTTGGCGTTGAGCGTGGCGGCGCCCATGGCCGCCGCCCTCGCCTCGGTAACCCTTTGCAGGGTTTCTCGCTCGTGTGCGGCGTATCCCTTGACCGTTGCCACGAGCTGCGGTATGAGGTCGTGGCGCTGCTTCAGCTGCACGTCTATGTTGGCGAAGGCGTTCTCGCGGTTGTTCCGCAGCTTCACCAGGTTGTTGTAAAGGCTTACGAGCCAAAGGGCTACGAGGGCCACAGCGGCTACCACCACTATCGTTGTTACCATGTCTTTTGGTGTTTTAGGTGTTCCGGTTACGCCTTGCGAAGTTAACACTTTATCCCCGGAAAAACAAGCGCAGCGCCTCCCATGCCGCCCGGCAAGCCCCAACGGCCCGCTGCCGGGACACGCCCCGTAGCGGTACCAAGCCGTGGTACTTCCAATACATGGGCGCGGTACCGACAATACAAGGGCTTGGTACACGAGGTACCACGGCGTGGTACTACTTGTACCGCTGTGAGGTGGTGTGTCGGTACGGGGAGTACCAGTAGCATGGAGCGGCATCTCTGCGGCGTAAAGGGGTGCGTGGCGAGGCCCGGCGGCGGCCATCCGCGGCCTGCGGGGCGGCGGCGAAGGCAAAGGATGTGGAAAACAGCTAACTTTGCACCGAGGAAAACCCACACAGATGCAACCCAAACCCATATTCATAGCCGGCCCCTGCGTGATAGAGTCGCGCGGGCTGCTCGCCGAGGTGGCCGCCGAACTGCGCCGCATTGCCGACGAGACCGGCGCGGAGATAATATTCAAGTCGTCTTTCGACAAGGCCAACCGCACCTCCGCCGGGTCGTTCCGCGGCCCGGGCTTGGAGCGGGGGCTGGAAATGCTGGCCGAGGTGAAGGAAGCCTACGGCCTGAAAACACTCACCGACATACACGAGAGCTGGCAGGCCGCACCTGCCGCCGATGTGTGCGACGTGCTGCAGATACCCGCCTTCCTCTGCCGGCAGACCGACCTTGTGGAGGCCGCGGCGCGCACCGGCAGGATAGTGAACATAAAGAAGGCGCAGTTCCTCAGCGGCCGCGACATGGCCTACCCGGCCGAAAAGGCCCGCAAGGCCGGCGCGGCGGACGTGTGGCTCACCGAGCGGGGCAACAGCTTCGGCTACAACAACCTCGTGGTGGACTTCCGCAACATACCCGACATGCTCTCCATCGCGCCCACCGTGGTGATGGACTGCACACACAGCGTGCAGCGCCCCGGGGCCGGCGGCGGCAAGACCGTGGGCGACCGCCGGTTCGTGCCGGCAATGGCGATGGCGGCCAAGGCCTTCGGGGCCACGGGCTTCTTCTTCGAAACCCACCCGGATCCCGACCGCGGCCTGAGCGATGCGGCCAACATGGTGGAGCTGGCCAAGGTGGGCGGCATAATAAAGGAGATAATAGGATGGGGCAAGTAGGCGGACGGGCGGACGGGGCCAGGGAGTACGCCGCCAAGTGCATAGCCGACGAGGCCCAGGCCCTTGAAAGGCTGATACCACAGCTCGACTCCAACTTCGACCGCGCTGTGGAGCTGATACTCTCCTGCCGGGGCAAGGTGGTGGTAACCGGCGTGGGCAAGAGCGGCAACATCGGGGCCAAGATAGCCGCCACGCTGTCGTCCACCGGCACGCCGGCCTTTTTCACAAACCCCCTGGACGCGTACCACGGGGACCTGGGCGTGATGACGCGGCACGACGTGGTGCTGGCCCTTAGCAACTCCGGGTACACGGACGAGCTGCTGCGCTTCATACCCATACTGCAACACACCAAGGTGCCCATAATAGGGATGAGCCGAGACCCGCACAGCCTGCTGGCCAAGTACAGCGATGCACACATCACGGTGAGCGTGGAGCGCGAGGCCTGCCCGCTGAACTTGGCGCCCACAAGCAGCACCACGGCGGCGCTGGCCATGGGGGACGCCCTGGCCGTGGCCCTTATGAGGATACGCGACTTCAAGCCGCAAGACTTCGCGCGGTTCCACCCAGGCGGGCAGCTCGGCAGGCTGCTGCTGACAACGGCGGCTGACGTGATGAGGACGGACGACCTGCCCGTAATGCCCAAAGGGACACACCTGGGGGAAGCCGTGATAAAGGTGTCGGCCGGCAAGCTGGGCCTGGGCGTGGCGGTGGAGGGCGGCAGGATAGCCGGGGTGATAACGGACGGGGACATACGCCGGGCCATGGAAAAGTGGCGGGCAGAGTTCTTTGACAAGACCGTGGAAGACATTATGACGCGCTCGCCAAAGGCTGTAAGCCCCGGCACGAAAATAACTGAGATACAGTCGCTTATGCACCGCCACAAGATACACAGCGTGCTGGTGGAGGAAGACGGCGTGCTGGTGGGCGTGGTAGACAACTATTCCTGCATGATATGACACGGGGCCGCACAAGGGCTGCGCTTTACTGCATCGCCTTCTCCGCGCTGCCGTGCCTGCAAGCCGCGGCGCAATCGGACTCTGCCGTGTTCGCAAAGCTAAGGCAATGGGGCGTCGGGGCGAGCCACAACAACTCCGTGGTGCTGCTTGAAAGCGGCGGGGAAAAGTTCCGGGACATGTTCGCCGCCATACGCCAGGCCAGGAGCAGCGTGCACCTGGAATACTTCAACTTCCGCAACGACTCCATAGCGAACGCCCTGTTCGGCCTCTTGGCCGAAAAGGCCGCACAAGGCGTGGAGGTTAGGGCTCTCTACGACGCCTTCGGAAACGCCTCCAACAACCGCCCGCTGAAAAAGCGGCACATGGAGGAGCTGCGCGGCAAGGGCATAGAGATACACCGCTTCGACCCGATAGAGTTCCCGTGGGTGAACCACGTGTTCTCGCGCGACCACCGGAAGATAGTGGTGATAGACGGGCAGATAGCCTACACCGGGGGGATGAACGTGGCCGACTACTACATCACCGGCACGGAGCAGGTGGGCCGGTGGCGCGACATGCACTGCCGCATAGAGGGCGCGGAGGTGAACACCCTGCAACGCATTTTCCTCAAAATGTGGAACAAGACCGCCGGGCAGCACATTTCCGGGCAGAAATACTTCCGGGGCAACACACACCCTGACTCTTACACCGGGCTCAAGAAAGACACGTGCGGGTCCGCCGGGGCCATGACCGCAGCCATAATCAACCGCGAGCCGGGAGAGACCAACCGCATAATACGCGACTTCTACGCGGCGGCCATAGACTGCGCCGAAGACAGCATAAAGCTCGTAAACCCCTACCTCACCCTGAACGCAAGGCTGAAAAAGGCGCTGAGCCGGGCTGCGGAACGGGGGGTGAAGGTGGAGATAATGGCCTCTACCAGGTCCGACATACCGCTCACGCCCGACTGCGTGTACTACAACCTGCACCGGCTCATGAAACACGGGGTGAAGGTGTGGATGTACACCGGCGGCTTCCACCACACCAAGGCGATGACCGTGGACGGACGGCTCTGCACTGTGGGCAGCGCAAACCTCAACTCGCGCAGCCTGCGCTACGACTACGAGGCCGGCGCGGTGGTGGCGGACAAGTGCCTCGCCGGGCGGATGGACGCCATCTTCGACGCAGACAAGGCGCAGTCGTTCGTCCTGACCGAGGAGAGCTGGGATGACTTCCGCACGCCTTGGCAGAAATTCCGCGGCTGGTTCGCACACCTGCTCGCACCCTTCCTATGACAACCGACAAAACATGTACGAGATAATAACGATATCTGCGCTGATACTGCTCAACGGACTCTTTTCCATGTCGGAAATGGCCGTGGTGTCCGCACGCAAGTCAAAACTGGCCTTGGACGCTGAAAACGGCGACAAGGCCGCCGGGAAAGCCGCCGCCATGGCCGAAGACCCCGACAATTTCCTATCCACCATACAGATAGGCATCACACTCATAGGCATACTCACCGGGCTTTTTTCCGGGGCTGCATTGGCCGGCAGCCTTGCCGGGTGGCTATCGGCGGCAGGTATTCCGGGGGGCTACGCCCACACCGCAGCCCAAGCCGCAATAGTGGCCATAGTAACGTACCTCACGCTGGTCTTCGGCGAACTGCTGCCCAAGCGCATAGGCCTGGCCAAGGCCGAGGCAATAGCAAAGGTGTGCGCCGGGCCCATGCTGCTGCTCTCAAAGGCCATGACTCCGTTTGTCAAGCTGCTATCGGGCAGCACGGCCCTGCTGTTCCGCGTGTTTGGTCTGGGCGGGGAGGCTGCGGGGGTTACGGAGGCCGAGATAAAAGCCATGGTGAAGGAAGGCGCACACGGCGGGGAGGTGCAACCGGAAGAGCAAAACCTTGTGGAAAAGGTGTTCCTCATGGGAGACCTCAACGTGGACTCCATCATGACGCAGAGGTGCGACATAGTGTGGATAGACATCAATATGGACGCCGAAGAGATATACGGGGTGATAGCCGGCAGCATGCACGAACTCTACCCCGTGGCTGACGGCAGCTTAGACCGCCTAAAAGGGGCCGTAACGCTCAAGCAGCTCGTGCTGAACATAGGCAAGCCCGGCTTCCGTTTGGCCGACCACCTGTCCGAACCGCCCTATTTCTACGAGAACACCAAGGTGTTCCGCGTGGTGGAACACATGAGGGAGCGGCGGATCGCACGCAGCATAATTGTGGACGAGTTCGGGGCCTGCGTGGGCATCGTTTCCCTGAAAGACATTGTGGAAACGCTGTTCGGTTCGCTGCCCGGGGAGCAGGACGAGCCGCAGATAGTGGAGAGGGCCGGCGGCGGATGGTTCGTGGACGGAAGCTGCACCATAGTGGACTTCCTGGCCCGCTTCGGAATGGAGGGGAGCATGCCACACGAAGACTTCAACACCGTGGCCGGGCTGTGCATAAACCAGCTCGGGCGGATTCCGAAAAGGGGTGATGTGTTTGAATGGAACGGGTTCTCTTTCGAGGTGGCGGACATGGACATGGCCAAGATAGACACCGTGATTGTGCAACGCCACGGGCAGGAAAGCCCCGTCAAACCCTAAGCCTGACCCACAGCGCACGGGGGCAAAGGCCCCACAGCTGGGTGAGCAGGCGGTAGCGCCAGTCTATCACTTTCACAGACTTTCCTCCCTCCACAGCGCTTACAATCTTTTCGGCCACACGAGCGGCATCCATCTGCATGGGGTAGCCTCCGCCCTTTATCAAGTCTGTGGCCACGAAGCCCGGGCGTATGTCGGTAACCCTTATTCCCAACCCGCGCGAGCGAGAGAGCTGGTCAAGGCTTTCAAGGTAGGTGTTCTGGAAGCGCTTCGTGGCCGAATAGGCAGCCGCAGCCCCGAGCCCCTTGGTGCCGGCTATGCTGCTGACAGCCGCTATGCGCCCGCCACCGCCCTTGTCAGCGAAATAACGGAAGGCAGCACCCACCATACTCGCAAACCCAACGGCGTTGGTCTCCACGGTGGCGAGTTCCTTGGCCGGGTCAAGCATGCGGTTTTGGAAGCCAATCCCGCTGCAATGGAAATACAAGTCCATGCCGCCCATTTCCATGATTAGCTCCTCCAACAGCCGTGGAGCATCCGGCGAGTCGACGTCTATGCGGCGGTATGCCGCACAGCCGCCGCCGATAACGCCAGCCACGGCCCTTAGCCTATCCTCCCTGCGTCCGGCTATGCCAACAGTCCACCCACCTGCAGCCAAAGCCTTGGCCACCTCCATACCTATGCCCGATGTGGCACCCACCACCAGGGCCCTCTTCGCTACCATCCCACCACGTATATTATAATGTGTAAATCTACAGCCGCAACCATGTAAAGCGCCACCACGGGGGCTGCTGCGGCTATCCCGGCGCAGCTTTCTCCCAAAATATTCTCCACCGGCCGGCTTTCCACGGCTGCCGTGTAAGCAGCCGAGCAGGCCCACAGAGTGAAACACAGCAGCCACGGCAAAGCCCGGACGAAGCTGCTTGGGTGCAATTCCCCCACCGCGTTGAGCAGCGGGGCGTGCGGCACGGCGGTTAGCAGGATGCAGATTGCGCAAACGGCTGCAAAGACGGCAAGCGCGGTCCGTATCCCATTCTTGTCGCGCCCAGCCTTTCTGAAAAGCCCCGAGCCACGTGCGGCCCCGAAAGCTGCGGCGGCGGACAGCAGCCACGCCAAAGGCTCGCCAGCCATGTGTTCGGAATAGCCGCCTAATAGCCAGCGCACCCCCGCCCCCTCCACAAGGGAGCGGAAGCCCGACTGCGGCAGCAAGGCGGATAGCAGCCACGACAGCGGCAATGACATCACCTGGAATGCTGCGAGCAAGGCTATGGCCGCGTGCAAACGCCCACGCACACCCCTACTCATCCGCCCGCAAGTTGTCAAGGTCTATTATCCTAAGGGCCAAAGCACGTACAACGAGCTTGGTGGCGTTCACCCCCGAGGGCGAGTTTGGGAATAGCTTCTGCACAAGCTCGTTCTGCCGCTTCTCAAGGCTCTTCACCCCGAACGGCATAGTGCGCAGTGCGGCTATCTGCTCCTTGGTGTAGCCCAGGGCCAGGTGCCTTAGCAGCCTCTCGTCATACTCGTCTATCTCATAGTCGGCTATGGCCTCCACCCTCTCCGCCTCCGCCCCCACGCTTTGCCGGAAGCGTAGCACGATCTGCTCCAAGATGGGCTGGTTGAAGACCGGTTTCCTACCATGCATCACCTCCATCACGCTCGCCCGGGTGAGCAATTCGCCGCTTTTGAGGATAATGCCGTCGCAGCCAGCGTCCAGCACGTCCACCCACAACTTCTCGTTGAGGATCTCGCCGGTGAAGATAAGCACCTTCACCCCCGGGTGCCGTTCCTTGGTATAGCGGCACAAATCCACACCTACGGTGGTGAAGCCGCCTAATCCCAAGTCAAGCAAGACCAAGTCTGGCAGCTGCTTCCTCATCAGCTTCCAGTATTCCTGCTCGTTGCCGGCGGTGCCTATTATTTCCGCTTCCGGGATTTCCGCCTTGAATATACCCTCCGTGCCGCGCAGTTCCAACGGCACGTCTTCCACTATCACAACCTTGAACTTTTCCATAGTATTCCGTATTGTTTCTTGGCCACGGTAACATACACGCACAGCCGTCCGCCCTCGGCCTCAGCCCTTATCCCGCAGCCGGGCGTGCGCCACTGACGGGCCATTTCCCTTATTATCTCGCTGCACACCAAGGCGGCTGTCTCGGATGTGTGCGGCGTAAACATCCGCACGGCTTCGGCCTCGTCTGCCGCAGCACCCTCTATCTCCACCTTGACGGACACGTATCCGCCTTGCTCCTCCGTGCCCACCACGGTAGCCTTGCCAATGGGTGAAAGCCCTGCGAGCAGCTCCATAAGGTAGTCAGCCATTAGCCCATCCATCTTCCCACCCCTCTCTACCTGCCTTCCTGCCTGGCGTGTGAGAGTGGCGTACAATTCCTTGTAATATTCGCACAAGTCCGACAGGGCCGCGCAGCCGTCCTCGGTGAGTTCCGAACTTGCGAGCCGTGCCACCCGCGCGGGGTAGTACATCGTCTCGTGCTTGAGAGCGCTCAGGCTGTTTTCCACAACACTGGCTGCCACGTGCAGCTCGTCCGCCTCATAGCGCGCCCTCGCCGTCCTCTCCCCGGCGGCTTCCATTGCGGCGAGCAAGCCCTCCTCTTTCACTGCATAGCCCCCCATGGCCGCCTCCATAGCGGCGGTGTCCGTAGAAAAGCCGTCTATGGCAACCGCCCTAAGCTTGTCAAGCTTGCCGCGTATCCCGTCTGCCTCTCCGAGCAACCCGGCCACAAAGCCAGCCCACCGGCGTTCGGCAGCAATTCTTTTCCTCCTCTTGAAATAATAATGGTACATGGCCGCCGGCAGGGACACCGCCATTATGGCAAGGACTGCTATGGCCACGGTCTTGTCGTGTTCGGACTTCTGCATTAGCCGGCAATATTCCGCAAGGGTTTCGTCTGCCGACATTTCCCTGAAAAGCCTGGTGTATATGTCATTGTTGTAGCGGTACAAGTCCCAGCGGTGCAAGGCGAGCGCAGCCACGGCGGCCTCGTTCCTCACAGAGAGCAACACACCGTAATCCAACGGCTCTCCCCTCTCCCACCACACCATATCTGCCGGTTTCCCTCCGCAGGGGCCGATTGACATTTTTTCCACGGCGGGCACAGCTGCGTTCATCTCCGCCGCCACACTGTCGGCAAACTCCAATGCCCTTTCAAAACGCCCCTCCACGTTGCACACGTAGACACTGTCTGCAAAATCCGCCGCACGTTCATTTGCACTGTCTGGCACTGCGGCAAATAGCGCGGATATAGCCAAGGTCGCCTTAGTGAAAGCCCCTGCAGACAGGCCTTTCGGTATGCGGAAAGAGAACCTGCTTCCCTTTCCCGGTTCGCTTTCCGCAGAGATGCTGCACACGGCAAACGCCCGGCTGGTCTTGCGGTACTTATCTATGATTCCCTTGCAGTTGAGCAGTCCGAAACCTCCTTTCCACACCCCTTCTGTACCCGGTTTTGCGGAAAAGAGTCCCGGCAACCTTTCCCTGTCTATGCCGGAGCCGTTGTCGCTGACGGAAATCTCCACGTACCCGTCACCATCAGCGGCTTCCACCTCCACACAGCCCCCAGGCGGAGTGGCCTTGCGTGCGTTGTCGGCAAGCGTGTTCACCATGAAAAGCGTCAGGGCCCGGTCTGCTTTCACCCTCGCCACCGTGGGATACACCCGCAGCTCCACACCGCCGGCCGAGAACGCCGCAGCCCCTTTTGCCACGATGTCAAAAAGCGGTTGCAGGTCAAAGGTCTCAATCCGCACCCCGACGGCCCCGCCACCCATCTTTATCCACGAAGACAACGTTGCGTTTACCCTTTCCACCTCCGCCGCCAAGTCGGCCAGGTAGGCAACCCTATCCCCACCCGGCGTACCGGCGGAAGCTATGGCTGCGGCTTCCCTCGCCATCCGGTTGACAAGCGGCGCGGTGTTGCCGGCGAGCCTGACCTTGGCCTTCAGCTCCATCATGGCCCTGCGCCCGCGTTCCACCCTCATACGTTCCATCTCCCCGGTCTCCCGCATTTCGGCCAACCGCTCTTCCAAGTCGGCAAGACGGGCTTTTTCCCCGCTTTCCCAACTGCGGAAAGCTGCTGCGGCCTTTCCCGCAGGGTTTTCCCCATCCATGCGCCGACCACGGCGGTATGCCACAACTCCACCCACCGCCATCAAGACAAGCCCTGCCGATATGGCCGCAATCAAGGCGTTGAGCTTTGACGAAGTGGCGGCGAGCGTATCAGCCCGGGCTTCCATCCAGCGGTCCTGCCTTGTCTGCTCCTGCAAGTCAAGGTATGCGTTGCGGTTCCGGTCGCTCGCCGGCTTGTCGCCTATTGCGGAAAAGGCCATGGAGAGCTGCTCCCTTATGGAAGCCACAAGGTCTGCCGCCTGATATACTGCGGTGTCGCGGTCGAGGGCGTTTTGCAGGTTTACGATGGCCTCTCCGTATTCGCCCATGTGCCAGTAGCTCTCGGCTATGGTGCGGTATGCCCCGGCGGTCTGGTACGCATCTCCGTAGCCGGCGAACAAGTCCAATGCCCGGCGCGCCATGTCCACCGGCAGTAGCGAATCAGGCACCCCGGCCGTGTTTGCATAGTCGGCGGCGGGCGTTCCCCTCCCGACACCTGCGTCAAGTGCCTGGCTCATACCCTGCAAAGCCTGCGCCTCGAAATAAGGATAGTGGTTGTCCCGCGCTATCTGGTAACACCTCGCCAAGTGTTTGAATTCCTCCTCGGCTACGAGTTTCTTGTCGGGATATTGCAGTACTCCGCCTGACCCTATGCTGTAAAGGTATGACAGCCACTGCGCGGTGTCGGCAGCCACGGCCACCCCGTCTATGCGCCTTATTTCTTCGGCCGACTTGCCGCCGAGGCCCACATAATAGTAATACGCCGAGGCCACGATGTGCATCTCGCTAAGGGCGTAGGCCACCCTGCGTTCCAACCGTGGAGACAGCCCCCCGGGTTCTTCCGTTATCCTCTTGTACGACCTCCCGGCCCGCTCCATGAACGTGTGGAAGTCTTTGTTGCGGCTGAGCCTTTGGCAGATCCGCATACGCTGCACGTCTGCCACGAACAGCTCCACGTAGTTGTCCGTGTCTATGCTGTCAAGCTGCCTTTCTGCAAGGGCGTAGTCCATCCGCGCCATGCTTGCGAAGGCAAGGTGGTTCATGGCTTCCGCCCCGCCGGCTGGATAGCTCCCGGAAAGGGACAGCGCCCGGCGTGCGTGCTGCTCCACCAAGGCCACGCTGCGGTAGTGGGCTCGGTAGGCCTCGTCGTTCTCCCGGTCTGCGGCTTCCTTGCCCGCATGTCCGCAGGCACACAACGCCGCAACGGCTGCGCAAAGGGCAAGCCTAAGAATCCGCGCCACCCCCCGCACGCCTCCTCTCTATCACCTTGGCCACCATGATGAACTGGTAGTAAGCCGTAAGGCAGCTGTCTATGAAGCCCCTCGCGCCGTACCTTATCTTGCCGCCGAGGAAATAGGCCTTGGCGAACCTCAGCGCCGGCCTTGCTATCAACGCTCCCCAGCCGTAACGCTTGCCGGCGCGCTTTTCCATCTCGGCATCGGTGTAGCGGTTGGCCTTTTCCACCATTTCCGCCACCGTGTTTGGGGCGAGGTGTTCAATCTCCACCCCGGGCAGGGTGTTCGGTATGCGTTCCACACGGCCGTCCACCTGCGGCATGGTGTGCACGTAAGGCGGCCAAAAGGCCGAGTCGCGCTTGAAGAAGCGCAGCTGCCAATCCCTGGGCCTGCCTTTCTCGGGCACGTCCATGAAGCGGTTGCGCCGCGGTATCCACAGCCCCGCCGGCGGATCGGCCTCCCCCGCCACCTTGTATAAGTGGCGGGACAACTCAGGCGTCGCTATCTCGTCCGCATCTATCACAAGCACCCACTCGTGGGCCGCACTCTGTATGGCGAACTGCCGCGCCGGCTCGGCCGACTTGTGCCCGGCCTTTTCAAAAGACACCACGCGGCAGCCCATGCCCCGGGCTATGTCGCGCGTGGAGTCGGTGCTTTCCATGTCGCACACCACTATCTCGTCAAACCGCCGCGCCGACTCTATGACTTCCCTTAGGAAGCGTTCGGCGTTGTAGGTGTTTATCACCACAGATATCCTTGCCATGCCGCTACACGTCTGTTATGCCGGGGGTTTTCTTGAATGTGCACAGCCACGCTTTAAGGCGGCTCCTGAGCCGGTCGCGCCCCAGCGACCGCGAAGGGGTTCCCGGCAAACCGGGCGAATACGGCTCGCCGCGGTGCAGGATGTCCCTCACGAACGAACCCGACGTTATGCCCCACTTGCGGAGGAATTGCAGGCTGCCGGGGTTCTTGCGCACACGCCCTGTGCTGCGCGCCTCAAAGTGGTACACGCGACTCCCGCCCACACCCTTGAACACCCTCACCCCGGCCTTCCACAGCTTGGCCGAGAAATCGGGGTCGGAATACATGCCCGGCGAAAACTCCACGCTGTACCCGCCCACGAGGTCCCACACGTCGCGGTGCACCACGTTTGGCGGCCACGTGGCCCCGGCCCAGTCGGCGTGCGGCCTGTCCATGTACTCGGCCAACAGCCGCTCCTCGTCGAAGTCGCCCACCCCCGAGCCGTAGTCGGCGCAGCCTATCACGCTCTTGCAGTAGAACGGGCGCGGCTGCAACACCGTGGCCGAAAGGAAGAACATCTTGTGGCCCACGGCGGCAATCTCAGCGGCAAGGGCGGTGTCCCAGCCCGGCAGGGCATACATGTCGTCGTTCATGTACAATATGTAGTCGGTCTCCACCAAGGGGCGCATCATGTTAAGGGCCCAGCACACCCCCACGTTGCCCGGCGTGTGGGTGTGGGCTATGCCGCGCTCCCTCACCCAGGCCAGGGTGCCGTCGTCCCCGCCGTTGACATGCACTATCACCTGGTGGCGCACGGCGGAGTTCTTCTCAATGCCCGCTATGCACAAGCGCAGGAAAGGCAGGTTGTTCCAAGTGGGTATGAGTATAGAAAATCTCGTATCCATAGGCGCAAAGTTAGCCTTTTCAACAAGACACTCGGCAGGGGGCGGCAAGCAACGGCCCCCAGCGTTCCGAAAAAGCGGAAGAATGGCTGCGCAAACTGCTTTATGTTATAAATTTGCGGCGGCCAACATAGGCCGCAAAACACTAAAAACATAAAGGCAATGAAGAAAACAACCATTTTCGCAGCCGTGGCGGCGTTAGCCCTGTCCATGCAAGGCTGCGGCAACAAATCGGCCGGCACGGCGGAGGGCATTGACACCGTGGCCGTGGGTGAAGTGCAAGACGGCGCGGCCGGAATAGCCGCTGCCACCACCGAACAGATTTCCAAGCTCATAGAGAGCAAGGACGCAGCCGGCCTGCAAAGCGCCATAGAGGGCGTAAAGGCCAAGTATGCCGAACTGGTGAGCAGCGGGAAGATGGAGGAAGCCAAGAAATACGCCGCCCAGGTGCAGGCTTTCCTCAAAGAGCACTCCGAGGAGATAAAGGCGGCCGTGGGTGAGAACGCCACAGTGGCCTCGCTAATAGACAAGGTGGCCAACCTGCCAATGGACGCAGCCGAAGCCGCCAAGGCCGCAGCCGAGACAGCCAAGGAAGACGCCAAGGCCGCCGTGGAAGGCAAGGTGGAAGAGGCCAAGGAGAAAGCCGGAGAGGCTGTGGACAAGGCAAAGGAAAAGGCCGCCGAAAAGACCAACGAAGCCCTTAACAAGGCCGGGGACGCCCTGAAAGGGTTGGCAAAGTAAGGGTCTTCATACACTAATATTTTCGGGGTGCGCCCTTTTAGGCGCACCCCCAAACGCAATATTCACCCCAACCAATAAGGCGTACCAGGTTAACGCAAAAATACCCACGCACCCAGATTTGGAAGGGCGGGGGGAATTACCATCGCATGCAGGTTGCATACGGCGGCAAAGTTTCTATTTCTTCACAATTTTCTTTCCGTCGATGATGTAAACACCTGCCGGCAGGCGGTCTGCCGATGTGCCGATGCTCACTCCGTGCAGGTTGTACACTCCCTTGCGCTGCGCCCCTATTGCGGGCGAGGATATGCCGGATGGCTTCCATGTGCCATGCGGATATATATGGGCGGTGCCACCGGCTTCTATAAGTCTGTCGCGTGCAGCTATGGCGGCAGCTATGGAAAGGCTTTCAAGCACCACTACCGGAGCTTTTTCCACAAGTTCCTTAGCTTCTTTGAGCCCCATAGAGGTGCTTTCCTTGACCGCCTTGATAACGGCCAGTTTTTTGTCGTTGTAGGAATCAAGCATCACGCCGTAGAGTCCGCCGGCAGGGCCTATCACAACTTCCGTGGTAACCGGCTTGAAGGTTTTCTCATACAGCAGAACTTTGGTGAATGCGTTCTTGTCCAACACGAAACCGCCCCATAGCAGCTCCTCCGTGGGTGAGAGTATTTCCACTCCATCGAGTGTGACTTCGGTGTTGCCGCCAATGCTGAAATCCGTGCCGATAGCACTAACCATGGCGCCGTTCTTCACCGCGAGGCTTGATTTTTCTGTACAGATGATCCCCTTACCTCCCTTGGCCACGACGGTGCAGCCGTCAATGGTAAGCTTGGCAGCATCACGGGGGTTGATGGCGCCGTAGCCATCCGTGGAGATGGCCGTCAAGCTTCCTCCGCCGGTGAACGTGGTGGATTTTCGGATTATGATATTACCCTTATAGGATATCTTACTATCGCCCACGAGCTGCACAGCCAAGCCATTGCAGGTCAAGTCCATGCCGTAGTCTCCGTCATAGTCGATGACAGCGTTGTCCAGCGTCAGCGTGTTCGTAGCCTTGTCGTAGCTCACCTTGCCGCCCTTCAGCCACGTGCCGGTGACATTCCCGGCGTTCAGGTTGGTAACCTTCACCCCGGCCACCCAAATATCGTATTCCTCCACCTTCTTGGTGAAATACCCAGTCTCGGGATTCGCCATGGCCGAGCCCGTCTTTTTTGAATCGTACGCCACCGCACCCTTCAGCTTCGTGCAGTCCTTGAACATGTCGCTGTCTTGCAGGATATCCGCCCACGCGTAGCCGCAATAGATGGTGGACAAGGAGGAGCAACCGCTGAACATGCCGCTGAACTTGCCGACATTCAACGTGCTAAAGCCGTAGAGATCCAACGTTTTCAGGGAGGAGCAACCGCTGAACATATAGCGCATGTCTTTAACACCGGATGTGTTCAGGTTCTCCACACTATCCACTTCCTCCAAGCTTTTGCACATGTAAAACCAGCGGAAGGTACTCTCCGGGCGGTAGTCCTTGAACGACCCGCGAAAAACCACTTTCTTGGTCCACGTGTTTGGAGAGTCGAGCGATCCCACCCAGGCGGGGATTTCCAGCCCGGTACTGAGGGCCTGCTTGTCGTCAATGCCCCACACCTTGGCCTTAAGGCGTTTGGCCATCAACATGGCTGCATTCTTATCCTTGTCATATACGAATGTCAGTGTCGTCTTGTCCACGCTTTGCACCACGTAGGCCTCCTTTTTCTGCTGCGCCTTGCCGGGCAATGCAGCCGTTAGAGCCGCCGCGAGGGCGAGCAAGATGTAAAATTTCCGTTTCATAGTTGTATTGTTTTTGTCCATGCTATTTTGTCTTTCCTTTGGCTGCCGCCCCGGCATCGGTGCGTTGCGCCTATCCGCCGCGCTCCACTATCCTCCGCCACAGCCTGCGGGCCGGATGGGTGCCGACCACTCCCCTGCGGTCAAGTTCCTCGCTTATCATCCTGCTTATGGTGTCGAGCAGCTCCAAGCGGTCGTCGGCCACCTGCACGTTGCGCAGCCGCCCATCCGTGCGGGCCTTGTCTCCTTGCCGTCCCATGCCGTCTCCTTTCTTGCGGTGCATTCCAATTCGGTTGTGCAAAGGAAAGGCCTGACAAGGCGAAACGGCCTTGCAAAATCGGACAATATTCTTGCGAAATCGGACTTTCCGCACTTCCGCCATATTGCAAAATCGGACATCCTGAATGTGTAACACCATAGCCAACAATGTTTTACCACTGACACATACGGCCATTTGGCCAAAGGAAAAATGGAGGGGTTTTAAAGGGGATGGACGTGCGTTTTTGGGGTCGTAAGGCGACAGGCACTGGATTCTTCGCTGCGCTCTGAATGACGGCAATTGCGGCAATGTTGCCACAAATCAAGTCATGTCGGGCGAAGCGAAACATCCCACGCACCCATCATGTCGGGCGCAGCGAAACATCCCGCCCACGCCCACCTAATGTAGATCAAACACAAACA